>Ga0268359_11405_pt1 | contig 134211 bp, 121 predicted proteins | sample BioMet11_FD_194416 | JGI IMG/M metagenome (GOLD analysis project Ga0268359, IMG submission 194416) | Sewage microbial communities from Oakland, California, United States - Biofuel 11 (PacBio Assembly) | ecosystem: Engineered > Wastewater > Sewage > Unclassified | place: USA: California...
TCGTGCAAATTACAGAATATCCCATGCTCTGCACAATGCTTGGTCAACAGCCCAGAGTTTTCCCTGAAATTCTGGAACTGGCGCCTTTGTCCAAAAGCGACGCAATCCCGGATTGGCGTACAACTATGCTGGATTCTTTACTCACACATGATGCAGAACTGAAAAAAGGCTTTTACTGCCTTGGTCCGGATATCTGTATCGGTGCCATGATGCATATCCGGGATTTTCTGATCCTGGTTATTACGGAAACTGCGAATATAACTGCCTATCGCAGAACACTTTTAACACAAAGTGCTGCATTTATGACTACCTTTCTCCAATTTGCAGGCTGATCTGCAGAAAATCAAAAATGATGTCTCCGATTCTTCTTCGGATCTTCCTTCTTTTGACAATTCTGCTTCACAGATCCTGGATTATTCCGGTATTGCTCCTGCAGAAAGAGAACAATTCCTGCAACTGCTTCATAACTGCGCCCTGACAATCGGCAGGCTGGAAGTATCAGATGAAATCCGTACTGTCAGAAGAGAAATATCTGTTATGTTCTACAAAATTTATGCTGCTGCTTTCCTTCGCAGTCTGGAAGATACATCTGTTCCGGATGTTCTTAAAATGTTCTTTATGTTTGGTTTTATGGATGAAAGCCTTGCGGGGCATGATAATACTGTTTCTCTTTATCGAATCATGAGAAGCTGGCAGCCGGATCCGGAAGGCACTGTTCTGACTATATATGAATGGCTGCAAAAAGTATATTCCGGTAAAGCCGAGCCTTCCCGGAATGAATTCAATCTGGATTATCCTGCTTATTTGAGAGAGCAGAAATCACTTGGCAATATTTCGTCTGAAGAGGCCGCTTCGCTGCTGAATGATCAAAATAACTGGCTTTCCTTCGAAGTATCGAATCTTTTGCCATGGGTAACCGTATGACATATGGCAGAAGTGCTTCCTTTATTCCGATTCTGAACAGTTCCATGATTCTGACTTCCCTTCCAAACGCGCTTCTGACTCCTGCAATCGTACATAATATGATCAATAAGTCAGACAGACTGACTTTTCATGCTTCTACAGAGAAGTCGTATTCTCAAATCCGGCATTTGGTGTGAACCAGCTTTTTGTGCAAAAAGAAATTCTGCCACATGTTATCCTGATGCCAAATGTAGGAGGACGCACCGCTTTATGGCAGGAAATTGAAGGCAGACGCAGAAATACACCTGCCAGAATCCTGATTTCAATCTTCCATACGGATGATCTGGAAACAAGTTTTCTGCATGTGTGTGGCGAATATCGTTGGGAGATATGCAAAACGGTACAGGGTGGACGATGGAATGACGTTACGGATCCTTCTTTGACCAGTGAATATACCGATTATCTGCAGTTTTTCAAGAAGAACCATTATCTGTCTGATGAACAGAAGAAAAGCTGAAGGATATTATCAGAAAAAATCAAAATAAATTCCGTGAGGTATTTATAGATGATTATATACAATATATGAAATTTGAATCTGTAGGATCTCTTCGTCTTAACCGTGCTGGCAAGAGCCATACTCTTCTCCTATTGTCCGTTTCCACAGGCTGTAAGAGAAAAGCTGCGAACCAATTTACAGTATACTGACCTGGATCATACACATGATATACACCAGAAAGCTGCCATGCATACGCTTGCAGGTCTGATTCGCAAGATTCAGAATCAGGGCCTGCAGGTTCCTGCCGAAATAGAAAACCAATACAATTATTTACAATTGTGAAGTACAGTGCGGACACCTTGTCGCATCGAGCGGAATCTCTGTTTTACAGTAAGGACATATTTTTACTGTTTTCGGAGCTTCCGCTTTCTTTTGTCCGAATCTGTCCGAAATACGATTCAGGGATTTGACCAGAATAAAAATTACCAGTGCCATCAACAGGAAATTAATAACAACAGTAATGAATGTTCCATAGTTTAATGTAGCTGCGCCTGCATCCTTCGCCTGCTGGAGCGTCGCATATTCTGCTCCGTCTAGAGATAGAAAATAATTGTTAAAATCCAGTCCTCCCGTAATTTTTCCCAGAACCGGCATGATAATATCATTCACGAGTGAGCTGATGATACTCTGAAACGCACCCCCGATAATGACACCTACTGCCATATCCATTACATTTCCACGCATGATAAACGCCCGGAACTCAGCCGCAAAGCCTTTTTTCTCTGCCATTTTTCTCCTTTCTCTGCCTATGCAGATAGAACCATATGAAATAATATTGATACAGTATAATTTTTACAATGTCATTTAGATAAGCATTTCTTCTGTTAGGAAAGGTATCTCACAGGTTACAAGCCTCTGAAAAATCTGTTTAGTTAAGAAAAGGCATGTGAAAACGGTTGAGATTTGAATCAGGAAAACAAATCTGACGGTTTCAAAAATATATTGGCGTATGTCAAATAGACAGATTGCAAATCTGCCTAAAAAGGAAGTATAATGGTAACGAGATTTAAGCCGCTCGATACATGAAATCCCTATTTCTCTTTGGTCGGAGGTTGATAGGATATTTACGGTTGCATCTGACTGGTGTCAGATGATTTTGTATGAGAAGCATGGTCTTTATTTCGTCACTGCCCTGTTTTAGATATGCTCTGCATATGTTGACTGCAGTGGCGAAATTTATTTTATACGTATGTTTCGTGTTGTCCCTTGTTTTTACTACAGCATGAGCGATTACAAGTTCGCAGAAGTTATAAAGTATCATGCGCGCATTGATTTCTTGAAGAATTCCGTCATACTTGCTACTGTGCCAGTTGACGAGACCAATCGTATATTTCAGTTCCCGAAAACTTGTTTCCACGCTCCATCTCATTCTGTAAAGCTTTTTAATCTCTTCCAAAGGAAATTCTTCTTCTGATAGATTGGTTGCAATACAAATGTAAGTTCCATTATCAAGAAGAATACGAACAATGCGAAATTCAATAGCAAAATAAGTACAACCATCATCAAAGAAATCAAAATCGGTAATCGGCTGAAGAATGGTATACGTATTCGGATTTTCGAGTGTTTCCTTCGTATGTCGTCTGGTAAGCGTAGTTCTTATATAGGTATCAAACTCACTGTCAGGAAGACTGTAAGTGGAAAGAATGCCATTACTGTTGATGTCCTTCATACGGATAACAAATTTCATATCTTTTTGAATAAGGTGAGCAAAGACATTGAAGCTTTCATATCCCCGATCTGCCATTAAAATAGCTGGTACAGGATCGGAGTAACGGTCAATCATGGAATTTAGTGCAGCACGTTCATGAAGCTTCTTTTTGCCCTGAACCAGAAAATCACAGTATGTATGGTTAGTGATATCATAAAGTGCATTGACGTGAATTGCATTGTAACCTTTTTCACCTTCATGGATAAAAGTTCTTTCATCCTCTGGGTTGCGTGCTATGTTGACATCAGAACCATCGCATGCTAAAAGGCGATAGCCGCAATAGAGCTGATCAGACAGTTCCCTGCACTGTTCCACAAATATATGGAACAGGAAATTCCATCCTTCTGGTTGAAGTTTGAATCGCTGCTGTGTAAAAGCAGATTTTGTAGGAGCTGAAAGAGAATGTTCGAAGAAATCCAGGATTTCATTTGAAACAGACTTACTCTGCATTTGAAGCATGAGCTGAATATAATCATGGAAAGAGAGTTTACGATTTCTTGTAAAATCAGCCTCCGGATTTTGGCAGAACATGAAGTGAATCTCATCAAGGTCTGCAATACAGTTGTCGAGGGTCAGTTTTAAATCAGATAAAAAATTTTGAGCCATAGGGCGCCTCCTTGAAAAATGTTTATAATCAAGGCTCGCGCAACATATTTTGGCTATCTTGTCAACTATTTTCGTAATATTTTTTAAGTTTTTGACGAAAAAAAACAGTGGCTCTCTCTGAAAGAAAACCACTGGATTTTAATTTGAAATTGGTTAACTAAATGACATTGATAATTTTTAACCCATTTTGGTATACAAAACAGTATTACAATTCCAGTTCTGCAGAAAATGCCACGACTGCATTCCCGACTATTTTTACTTCAATCGGCTGATTATCTGTAATTTTGACCTGTACCTCCATCCTGCCCGGACGGCCGATTGCTTCACCCTGCACAGCATGAAAAGTATATAAATCATTATTGTGCGCTACAAGATTATAGTGAATCAGATATGCACCAAGTGGTCCATTTGCATTTCCTGTTACAGGATCTTCAATAATGTCAATCGCCGGTGCAAACATTCTGCCATGTATCATGGGATCTTCCCTTTGATTCATGGTAAAAACATAATAGCCATTGCATCCGATCCTTCTGCTGAGTCTGATCAGACTATCCATATCAGGCTGAAGGCCATGCAGTATATAATTGTCTTTGATTCCAATCATCACTTTGGAATGACCCGTTGATGCAATTGCGACAGGACAACGCTCCAAAATATCCCGCTGTGTAATTCCAAGTGCTGTGGTCAGCATTTGCTGTACTTCAGTCGAAAGTGCCTCACCGACTTCTATTTTTCCCTGGGTCATTACAATTTTGTAATCATCATCTTCCCGTATGATATCAACCGGTAGAATTCCCGCATTCGTTTTTTGCAATACCTGCGTTGTATTTTCAAAATGATTTTCCCAATGCCCTTGCATAATGTGCAGCAATTGTTGCATGACCACAAATCGGAACTTCACTTGTTGGTGTAAAAAACCTGACCCTTACATCATACGAATCATCTTCGGGACTCAGTATAAAGGCAGTTTCGGAATTATTGAATTCACGCGCTATTTCCTGCATCTGCTGTTCCGAAAGACCATCCGCATTGGTAACTACACCGGCGGGATTCCCTTTTAATTTTTCTTTTGTGAATGCATCAATCTGATAAATACGATATTGCTTTGCCATAAAACTTTTTCTTCCTTTCTGTTATTGTATCCAACATCTTCTTACATTTTAATATTCCCTTAACCTTTCAAAGAATATCCTTCTTAAATTTTTCTTTGGTTTTAAGAATACTACTTTATACATTTATTGTAAAAGCTCCTGCATTAATGAATATCATTACAATCAACAGTAAAAAGCATACCGTTTGGTATGCCTGTTGATTATAATGATATTTGAAAACTCTTAATTTACAAAATATCAGTCCTGAAAAACACTCAGAAAAGAAGTTATTTTGCCATATATATATTCTCCATCAAACAAGCCAAATTCCGGATTGAAATATTTTTATCATACAGAATCGTACAATGTATATACCCGGCATTCGTATGTACCCTTCCTGTTTTTTTTCGGTAGGAAAGGCACATATCAATACTTTGTTTCGTTCATCATTATATAGACGCTTCATATATTTCCATAATTGTTTTCAATAATACTGCATCAAATTCCTCCTGCGTCTGCTTGGCAGAAAGATCTGAAAGGAGTGCTCTGGAAAAGCTTGCGATCAGTTTTGCATTCATTTTTAACAGTTCATCTGCCTCTTTACGGCTGTATCCACCGGATAGAGCCACAATTCGCACAACTTTCGGATCATTCATCAGCTCGTCATATGTTCCTGGTACTGAGGAATCGATACCTTAAGCATAATATTCTTTGAACTGTCCAGCTTACGCAAATGATTTCCAATTTCTGCAACCAGCATTTCCTCTGCTTCCCGTTTGCTGGTGCTACGAATATCTATCTCCGGTTCCAGAATCGGTACAAATCCCGCATCCGAAATTTTCTGTCCGAATTCAAACTGCTGTTCTACAATTGCACGAATCCCATCACCATTTGCTTCATGAATAACAGAACGCATCTTTGTTCCGAAAATATTTCTGTCCTGCGCCCTGTCCAAAAGCACATCCAGATTCGGGATCGGCTTCATCAACTGAACTCCGTTATTTTCTGCATCCAATCCATTATCAATTTTCAAAAAAGGAACAATTCTCTTTTTCTCCCAAAGATAATCTGCTGTATACAGATCATCTATTTTACGATCCATTGTTTTTTCGAAAAGGATCGCCCCCAGAATATGTTCGGAAGTAAAGGACTTGCTCGTAATAACGCGGCTTCTCATCTGCTGAATCAGATCATACATTTCCGCCTCTGTATGGTATTCGGAGGACTCGATCCCATAATCATGCAAAGCCTTTGGTGTACTTCCGCCACTCTGGTCAAGTGCCGCAATAATCCGGTTCCGTGCTTCATTTGCTCTAATTGATCTTTATTCATGTTCGCATATCCTCCTTTTGGTTCTGGCTGCAGTGTTTTTGATATAAAAACCTCATTTTCAAAGCCGGAAAGAAAATTCTGCTTCGTTTTCATAAGGCATGTGACAATTAATTCAGGCTGATCTGATGATTTGTTATTTGGGTTTGTTAGCTTATGCTAACACGTTTTTATTAATTATGTAACTATTTTATTTTATTTTATTTATAAGTCAAGTATACAATTACAAAACTCTTTTACCAAAACAGGACAGAACATATATGATACGATGCCCTTAACAGATACAATCTGCTATTTTGCCAGGTGCAGCAGATACCCATATCCTTCCTGTTCCATGTCTTCTTTTGGAATAAACCGCAGGGATGCACTGTTGATACAATACCGCAAACCACCTGATTCGACTGGCCCGTCATCAAATACATGCCCCAGATGTGCATTCCCCACGCGGCTTCTGATCTCGGTTCTCAGCATTCCATGCGAACGGTCTTCTCTCTGACGGACAACATTGGGATCAATCGGTTTGGAAAAGCTGGGCCATCCGCAACCTGATTCAAATTTGTCAGAGGAAGCGAAAAGCGGTTCTCCTGTTGTAATATCTACATAAATTCCTGATCTGAAGGAATCAAAATATTGATTTTGAAAAGGAGGTTCTGTTGCACCATTCTGTGTCACATCAAACTGCATTTTTGATAAAGCTTGCAGTTCTTCTGTCACCGGCGCTTTAAAATCTGCCGGATCAATAATTGCATTCGCAGCTTTTTCAATCTTGCTTCTGCCAATGTGACAATAGCCTGCGGGATTTTTATCAAGATATTTTTGATGATATTCTTCCGCCGGACTGAAATTCTCCAGCCGTTTGACCTCAATTGCAATCGGTTTATCAATACGTTTCTGCAATTTGGAAATTGAACTTTCGATCACCGGCAGATCTTTATCATCAACATAATAAATTCCGGTACGATACTGACTTCCAAAATCTCCTCCCTGCCTGTTATATGAAGTAGGATCTATGGCTTCATAATATAATTCCAACAGAAATTCAAGTGAAACAATCCCCTGATCATAAAACACATGTACCGTTTCGGCATGTCCTGTATTATTCGTACAAACTTCTTCATAGGTAGGATTCAATGTTTTTCCGTTTGCATAGCCAACCTCAGTGGACAAAACCCCATGGATTGATGCAATATACTTCTCCGTTCCCCAAAAACAACCACCAGCCAAATATATTTCAGACATATGAGCCTCCTTTTCCCTGTCAGCTTTACAGGATAAACATGATACACAATATCAAATAGGTATATCTGCTGTTGCAAATCATTGCCATACTTTTTATTTTTTCTTTCTGCTCGAAAATATTAAAACCATATCTCTCATGTGCACATTTTACCATAAAAAATTACAGATCTCTTCTCATCAGACTATAACTTTGCGCTGTCGGCCCTGCGCCGGGTTGCCCGGCAAGGAAAATGGTCAGATCTGTAACATCATCCGGGGATTTAATCCACTCACCATTGATTGAAAAAGCGGATCTTTCATCTTTCATACTGTCCTTTCCCATATCTGTAATTACAGGACCGGGAATCAACTCATTCACACTGATTCTGTATTCAGACAGTTCCTGCGCAAGGACTCTCGTCAGCATCCACAAGCCCGCCTTTGAGCAGCTATAGGCAGAATCATCCGCTCTGCCTTTATGCCCCATCCCCGAACCGATTGTAATGATCTTGCCGCTGCCATTTCTTTTGAGATAGGGAATCGCCGCTTTAACGGTATAAAAGGCTCCGTTAAGGTTGACATCCATCACTCTTTTCCATTCTGCAATGTCAAGTTCATCAATTGGAAGCTTTTCAGTGTCAGTCCCTGCATTTACCAGAATCAAATCGATCCGTCCATATCGTTCATAAGCTTTTTGCATAACTTCTTTCACATTTTCATAATTTGTTACATCACATGAAATGGCCATTGCATTACCACCGGATTCTTTGATTTCATTCACCGTTGACACGATATCGCTTAACGTTCTTGCTATACAACAAACTGACATTCCCTGTTTTGCATAAGCAATTGCAACCGCTTTGCCAATTCCCTTTCCTGCTCCTGTTATGATTGCAACCTTTCCGTTTAGTGGCTCCATTTTTTCACCTCATTATTCAACAACTAAGACCAATTATACCATAAATGATAGACAAGACTCATAACATGATGCCGTAAATCAGCTTCAAATCCATTACAGAAATTTGGGCATGCAGTCAGAACAACAATTCATCTGATTGACAAAAATTGTTGACTATAATATGATTGTTGTATCAATTATATTATAGTCAACAATATGTTTTATATATGACTTTAGACGAAAGGCAGAATTATATGAAAACTTCTTTTGATGAAATGATTGGCCTGCAATCAAATAAAATGAATAAGAAAATGCTGCGCTATCTGAATCGAAGCCTCGAATGGTATGAACTCACACTGGAACAGTGGGTTGTACTATCTACATTGGCTGAGCAGGAAAATATCAATCAGAAAATGTTGGCGATCAAAATTGAAAAAGATCCGGCTTCCCTTTTGAGAATATTGGATATTCTGGAAAAAAAGGGCTTTATAGAACGTAGACAGGTTCCGGGTGACAGAAGGGCCTCTTCCCTTTTCATTACAGATGAAGGCAAACGGCTGAAAAACGAAGTCGCACCATATATTGAAAACCGTTTTAAAGAAATCACAGCAGACATCCCTGAAAATGAAATAGAAATTTATGAGCAGGTTTTGGGGAAAATTGACCGCAGTCTTGATGCATTATTAGACAAACACAAATATTAAATTGGAGGATAAATATTAAAATGTCAGTATCACAAACTACTACCACAGGCAAGTCATCTTTTAATGTCGGTGCAATCTCTGCGGTGTTAACCGTATCCGGCTTTTTCTGTATGTTAAATGAAACAGTGCTGAATATGGCATTAAAAAGCATTATGGGACAATTTGGGACTTCCGCCATTACTGCACAGTGGCTCAGTACAGGCTATATGCTGATTATGGGCGTTTCCATTCCTGTTTCAGCATTTTTCATCCAGACCATCAGGACAAAACAGTTATATATCATTTCCATGCTGATTTTTATTTTCGGTACATTGGTATGCGGATTCGCCCCTGCTTTTCCGGTTCTTTTAATTGGCCGGCTGATTCAGGCAATTGGCACCGGAATGCTGATTCCCAATATTGTTAATACGTTAATCGTAATTAATCCGGAGGATAAACGCGGAAAGGCATTGGGCATTTTTAATCTTGTCATGTTTTTTGCACCGGCTATCGGCCTGTCATTTCAGGTATTATTGTGCAATATCTGAATTGGAGATGGCTTTTCTTTACCATTTTACCGTTCAGCATTGTCGCTCTTATTCTGGGTGTTATCTACCTTGAAAATGTAACGGAACTTTCGAAACCGCATCTTGATCTGACTTCGATCTTACTTTCGACAATCGGTTTTAGCGGACTGATTTACGGAGCCAGCAATCTTGGCGCAGCCAGCATATCCCTTTTTGTTGTTCCGTTTGTGATCAGCGTGATTGCTCTGATCCTGTTTGGCTTCAGACAATTGAACTTAAAAGAACCCATGCTGGATATCAGGGCTTTCAAATATCCAATGTTCACGATAGGTACACTGCTGATTATCATCATGCATATGGTAAACTTTTCAATTATGCTGTTACTCCCCTTCTTTATGGAAGGCGCAATGGGATTAAGTGCTTTTACAAGTGGTCTGATCATGCTCCCCGGCGGAATGATCAATGGCATTGTAGCACCGATTGCCGGAAGTATTTATGATAAGTATGGTCCAAAGAAGCTCATCTTCCCCGGCTTTTTAATTTCTACAGTAGTATTTTTCATACTTTCCCATGCGATGACTGTTTCAATATCCATTCCTGTTATTATCGTCTTGCACTGTTTTTCTCTGATTGCTGTTGGCATGATCAATACGCCTGCACAAACAAACAGTCTGAATCAGTTAACACCAGAACTGTATCCGCATGGAACTGCAATCACAAATACTTTGCAGCAGATCGCCGGAGCATTCGGAACTTCACTTTTCATTGCACTTATGACAGCAGGACAAAAAAGTTTTATCAGCAAGGCAGGCGCAAATGACGCCGCAATTCAGGCACAGGGCCTTGCTGCAGGAGTACGGCAATCCTTAACAGTCGCCTCCTGCATTCTCATCGTCGGACTTGTACTCTCTTTCTTTATAAAACGGAATACAAATGAAGAGGCTGAAAATGATTTTGATGAAGAAGATATTTCTGCCTGATGACAAAAGGACGAATCATAAATCCAAGATGTATACAAATTCTGCATTTTTCATTTCACCTGCATTTGCTTCCAACGCAGAACGACGCTCTGCACCATAATATAAATGATTCAAAAAGCATCAAAATAGAAAGAAATATAAAACACTCCATGTGTCAGGGTAAAAAAGCTGCATATGGAGTGTTTTATTATATAATTTCCATTGCCTTATTTTGATTATTGGCATATCATATAGATATTGTTCTATATGATTTATGGTTATCTATATGAAAGGAGGCATAATGGAAAAAGACTACGCAGACTTTGCTCTGCTATTCAAAGCGCTTGCAGATGAAACACGACTGAAGATAATCGATATGCTCTCTTGCGGTGAACTTTGCGCCTGCGATATTCTGAAATATTTCAATATCACGCAGCCAACGCTTTCCTATCACATGAAAATACTTACCGATTGTGAGATTGTTCATGCTGACCGTCAGGGAGCCTGGATGCATTATACGCTCAATGACGAAACCGTAAAAAAAGTATCTGCATACTGGGGGCAGGATCACAAATGACAAAAAAGACTGTATCTGTGATACATATAAAAAGAAAAATGATCAGACATGCAGCTGTAAAAAGCAGCTGTGTAATGATAAAAGGAAACCTGAGTGAGTGTAAAAAAAACACTGCTCAATTATTAATAACTCAACTTTCCCATCCCTATATCGGGAGAGAATGCTTGATTTTTCAAGCAATTTCAGTGGCTCAATTGGTTTATTGACATTAAAATAGCACCATTTCTTTGGTATAATAAGATTAGCGAAATCAATAAAATCCCAAAAGAAAGGTGCTAATCCTATGGTAAACCAAATATGCCCAAATGACCATACTCCAGATGCATTTTCTGATGCTTTTAAGAAACTCAAAATCGGAAATCTGATGCGTAAATCCAATATTACAAAATCCTGTGGTATTTCCGCATATGAAGTATTTCATTTTCTACTACTGTTGGCGTTTCAGGGCAAGAATCTCTTTCGTTTCCTGAATTCTAAACATAAAGATCAAGCCGTCTCAAAGAATACATACTATCGTTTTCTAAATGAAACTTCCTATAACTGGAGCAAATTTCTCCTGCTCCTGGCTGTTAAAGTTACAACAACCTTTGATACGCTTACCAGACCAGCAAGAGTAAAGGTCCTTATTCTTGATGATTCTGTTATTAAATAGTAGTTTCCCAACCAGTGAGACTATATCGACAATGACATAGCCTCAGATGGATGTTTTCTTCAGTGACCTGTTGGTCACATTGATGGTTCTGGCGGAGCTGCCTTCGGTTTGTTTTTGCTGCCCACCGGTCTACCGCGTTTACGCTTTACCAGCTGCTCCGTCTGATCGGATGGTGCCTTAGCCTTCGGACGATTCTTGCTTCCTCTGGGCCTGCCTGGTTTCTTTTTGGGCGGTTCTTCCGGCTTCGGAATGAGATCCAGCTTTTGGAGGACCACCAGGTGAGATGGATTCATCCGTACAAGCTGCCAGTTTTCGCTTCCGACACGTGCTTTCTTCGCTCGGATTAGCACGGAGAGAATCTTTCTGTAGGTGTAATCCTCGAGAAGACCTGCTTTGTCAAAGGCATTGATCAGGCGAAAGGTCAGGAGCGTTGAAAGGAAATCGCAAAACTCACTACCGATCACAGAGTAATCGTCTTGCACGCGGGTCTCATCGAATTCACAGGCGGATTTGTAATACCGCATGACGAGCTCGATCTCCCAGCGGTTGGCATAAGCTTTGTAGGCGATCTCCGGAGGAAGATCCAGATCACACTCAAGCACGATCGTGCCGAAAGTCTTCTGTTTCTCCCTGAGTTTTTCAAGGCTATAGGTCTTTTCCTTCTTTGCCCGGCGCAGCCAGTCACTTTCTTCTTTGGCAGCCTTGGCACTGCTCCGGTAGGAATAGAGCCATTTATCGATACCGACACACTTCTCCTTGCGGCAAGTGATGCCTTCGAAGCCGGGCAGAATCGCCGTGAAGTCCAGCATGGAGTGCCGCGCAATCAGCTTGGAGTTGCGCTTTATCGGATTAAGGTAATGCAGATCCGGATGGCTTTCAAACTCCTTGTGCGCTGCAGATTCCGGGAAGCCTTTATCACCGACGATGATTCCTTTGGTGATCCGGTTCTCCTTGATGAAGGCTTCATAGGAAGTGGCATCCAGCATATTTCCAGGAAAGCACTTGGAGCAGACCGGCTCCATCGCTTCCAGATCGAACGCGAAGAGAACAGAGATATCTCTTGTCCCCTTGATCCGGGCCTTCCTGGAAAAATCAGAGAGAGAATTCACTTTGGATTCATCCGACTTGAGCGTTCCATCAACTAACAAATGGTGATCCAGAGAGACAGAGGCTGTCCGGTTTCTCATAAAGGTAACGATGCGTGACATCGTCTTTCCAAGATCATTCAGAAAGGTCGATACCGTGTTTTTCGATAAGGATACGTCAGGATACAGTTCTGACAAAAAGCTAGTTTCATATGCCTCCTTAAGCTCAAAGTCGCGGATGCCTTTGTCACAGACTCTCAGCAGAGAGATGCAGTAGATCTTCATTGCGTCACGCTGGCTGTATACGGCAAACAGTTCGTTCTGGATACTTTTAAACAATTGGTCGCAGAGGACGACACTGGCCCAATCCTTCAGATCAATCGGTGAAAAAGAAACATCCTGCGGAGCACTCTTTGCGATTGGAACATAGGAACCATCAACGATGTGACCAATCGTAGGACCGTTCACCGGAAGATGACGGCCACCTACGTTTCTGCAGCCGACACGCTGGCGGACAGCGTATAGCTTTTTGTCGCTGCCATAAGCAATGACAACTGTATTCTTTGGACGCGGGACATCCAAAATTTCACGTGGGATCGGCATAGCAGGCCTCCTTTTGTATAGTCTAATAATAACATATATTAGACTATATTTCAAGATAAACATGCCTGAAATGTCGACAGGATTCAAGGTATTTAGTGTCAAAAAGAGGGATTTTCGGCACAATATCTGGCTGAAACGGGCCAACCAGAAGCGAAAATATAGTGATCAACCGAAAAAGCAGGCTTCATATAGGCTGTTATATAGTCTCATCGGTTGGGAAAGTATTAATTAAACGCAATCGTAGTAAATCAGTAGAACTTCTTGCACGCATTTATGATCATGTAGAGCATAAATGTCAGAAGGGGTTTACACTCCTTACACTTGGCTGGTCAGATGGATACAGCTTTATTCCAACTGGCTTCAACATGCTTTCTTCTGCGAATAAAAGCAACCGCTACAATGAAGTTTCATCTCAAATTGATCATCGTACAAATGGATACAAACTCCGTAAGGAAAGTATGATGCACAAAACAGATGCAGCTGTTCTCCTAATCAGGAATGCCTTAAAAGCAGGTATTAAAGCTGATTATGTCCTTATGGACACATGGTTTACCGCGGAACCAATGCTTGCAGATATTCTTGAAACCGGTATGGATGCCATCGGTATGGTTAAACAGCTAAAACAGCGTTATACCTATAAGGACAAGAAGTATAAACTTCCTGAACTAAAGAAATTTGTAAGTTTTGAAGGTGCTGGAAATATCTTTGGTTCATTGGTTGTCACAACCAAAACAGAAATTCCTGTAAAGATTGTATTTGTACGAAACCGTAATAAGAAAAGTGAGTGCTTATATATCTTAAGCACCGATATATCACTAAGTGATGCAGAAATCGTACGTATTTATGGAAATATATGGTCTATTGAGTGTTTCTTCAAAGCATCTAAATCTTTCCTGAAGTTGGGCACTGAATTTCAGAGCCATAATTATGGTGCAATGGTAAGCCATACAACCATAGTATTTACCAGATATATCATTTTGGAATGGATTCGTAGGAACCAAAATGACCAGAAAACGTATGGCGAATTGTTTTTCCTGTTCTGTGAAGATATTCAGGACATGGATTTGAGTAGTGCACTACAAAGCCTGATGGCTTTGTTTGTAGAACATATTTCATCTTTATCAGCAGACATCACATCTTTGTTAAAAAGTAAAGTGAATGAATGGATGGTATCTCAAGCCTCATTTATTCAGGCTCTATTTGGAAATATCTGCTGGGAAAGTTGAGTTAATAAATAAAAATTTGGAGGATTATACTATGGAAAAAGCTGGAGGCAAACTTTCTTTTCTGGATCGCTTTCTGACACTATGGATATTTCTTGCTATGGCGGTCGGTATCACAGTGGGGAACTTTTTCCCATCCGCTGCAGGCGCAATCAGCAATCTTAGCACCGGAACCATTTCATGGCCGATTGCAGTCGGACTGATTCTGATGATGTACCCGCCACTGATCAAGGTGAAATATGAAGAACTCGGCAAAGTAACCGACAATAAAAAGGTTTTTGGATTTTCTCTTTTGCAGAACTGGGTAATCGGACCCGTTTTGATGTTTCTTCTGGCCGTCATCTTTTTACCCGATAAACCGGAATATGCAGCAGGTATCATCATCATTGGCCTTGCACGCTGCATTGCCATGGTAATTCTCTGGAATACGCTTGCAAAAGGTGACAATGAATACTGCGCGGCACTGGTGGCGCTCAACGCTGTCTTTCAAATTCTGCTTTATTCGGTCTATATCTGGTTCTTTGTCACAGTACTGCCGGGTGCGCTGCATCTGTCCTGGGGCGGTAAGGCAGTTCATATCTCTATTATGGATGTCGCGCAAAGCGTACTGACCTATTTGGGGATTCCTTTCCTTGCTGGTATTGTCACACGTTTTTCTGTGATTCGCTTAAAGGGCAAGGCGTGGCTCAATCAGATCTTTATTCCAAAAATTTCACCGCTTGCACTGATTGCGCTGCTCTATACCATTGTCATTATGTTTATGATCAAAGGAGAGCTGATCGTGCAGCTGCCGCTTGATGTAGTCCGGATTGCTATCCCGCTTCTTATTTATTTCATCCTGATGTTTACCATCAGTTTTTTCATTTCCTACAAAAGCGGTTTTCATTATGAACAGACTGCAACACTTTCATTTACAGCAGCCAGCAACAATTTTGAGCTTGCAATTGCAGTATCTGTCGCTATATTTGGCATTGGTTCCGGTCAGGCATTTGCTGCCGTCATCGGGCCACTGATTGAAGTTCCGGTGATGATTCTGCTGGTTCGGCTGGCGCTCTTCCTCAAGGAAAAATATTTCGATGCAGAAGGTGTTCCAATAAAAATAACAAAATCAAAAAGAAGCAATTAGTCCAAAACCATGTATGCATAAATTAATAGATAATTGAAACCAAAATAAATAATCAAAATTATAGAATGATGAAATAACATAAGGCAGTTAAGGCGGCTGACATTCGAAAAAAAGTCAGCCGTTTTACTTACATTAATACTTGTATATTGCAATTATTTCATGATACAATGTTTGCGGGAGGCAAATATTATGTCTGAAACACTGAAACGAATAGAACTGCGGGAACTGATACGACAGCTCGAACGAAAACTCGGCATTCTGCAGGAAAGTCAGCAATCGTGCTGTGGCTGCATTTCTATGGCACAATGTCATGCGCTTGTGGAAATCGGGCGTGCAGAAAAGATTTCTCTGCATGACCTGTCCGATAAGCTCAACCTTGACAGCAGTACCATGAGCCGAACGGTCAACAAACTGGTTGCAAATGACCTTGTAAAGAGAAACATCGACCCGGCAGACCGGAGATACATTACCATATCCCTTACACCAAAGGGTGAAAGTCATTTTCATTCCATTGAATCTGACCGGAATTCCCATTTTCAGAAAATCTATGAGTCAATTCCCGTATCCAAACAGAAACAGGTTTTGGAAAGTCTTCAGATACTAAATGAAGCACTGACAAAAAATCAAGAAAGGTAAGGAGTACTTTTAATGGATTTTATAATACGCCCTATGAATGAACAAGATTGGCCGGATGTGGCGGAAATTTATCGACAGGGAATCGCCACCGGCAAAGCAACTTTCCAGTCGGAAATCCCGGAATATAAGGATTGGAATGCATCACACCTGTCGATTTGCCGTTATGTAGCAGTTGCAGATGAAGAAGTTGCAGGCTGGATTGCCTTATCCGGAGTAAGCAGTCGCTGTGTATACCGCGGTGTCGCAGAAGTAAGTGTTTACATAGCAGAACGAAATCGAAAAAATGGCATCGGTCAGAAACTCCTCGAATATGTGACCACTCAATCTGAGAAAGCCGGAATCTGGTTGCTCCAGTCAGGCATTATGGAGGATAATTCTGCAAGCATCCATCTGCATGAGAAATGTGGCTTCCGAACAGTCGGCTACCGCGAAAAAATAGGTTGTGATATCAGCGGCCGTTGGCGTAACACTGTCCTGATGGAAAGAAGAAGCCGTACAACAGGTATTGATTAGTAAAGAAAGCGTGACATAAAAATGAACAGATCTGAAAAGGCGGTTAAGTGTTTTTGCAGTGGCTGCAACTGTGCACAGGCTGTATTTACAGCTTTTTGTAAAGAATTGGGGCTGGAAGAAAAAACAGGTCAAAAATAGCTTGTCCCCTTGGCGGCGGACTGGGGCATACAGATGGTGTGTGCGGTGCTGTATCCGGGGCTCTTCTCACAATCGGCCTGAAATATGGACCGGAAAATCCAGAAAATGAAGATCTGAAAGTCCGAAATTACAAAATTGCTCAGGAATTTATATCCGCGTTCAAAAAACGTAATGGTTCCGTTAATTGCACAGAACTGATCCGTTTTGATCTTAGCGATGAATCACAACTTAATCTTGCAAGGCAATCAGGCGTTTTTCAAACTACGTGTCCAAAATATGTCAGCGACGCAGTTGAAATACTTGAAAGTATTTTGTAAAAATGTCACTATGGGTAATCAATAAAAATTTGCGTTTTCATTCCACAGAACAAAATAATCAAACGCATCAAATGTTATCTAAAAATGCAATATGTTACTGCAGGATTTTAATTCAGGAATCTAAATGATTAATTATATTGGCAAATGTCCCGATCTGCTGAAGCATCAGGTCACGATCCATTTTTTCCAAATGCCCGCCTGGAACTTCTGAACATAAATACCACGGAGCGGGAACAAGTGAAATCGTAGGTATCCCTTCCTGATAAAGAGGTTCCCCTTCCCCAAAATAGAATTTGCCGGGCTTCAAAGTCACAGAACGTATTTTTGTTCTATCAGTCACAGCATCCTGATATATATTCTCCATCTGCTCATCTGCTGTATAGACAAATTCAATTTCAGGATTTCTCTCAGTGTTCGAACTGTCGTTATCTTTTTCTGTATCCGCCATACACCCGAGATGTTCAAGTGTAAGTCCTGCAATTGCTTTTTTATTTCCATTTCTGCCATCCCAAAGTTCTTCATGCATGCGCAGCCACCTTGAAGTAGCCTGCTTTCCGTCGATACCAAACTGTGGAATCTGAAAGTGTCCTGTCGCAAAAATGAAACAGAGCGTTTTGTTTCGATCCTGAATCGGAAGGCCTGCATAATAGTCCGCTAATGCAAGCAAGGCGATTCCGCCATTTTCTTCGCAGGCATTCGGGCCATCCGTGTGGGTGTTGATCAGTATTGTTTCTGCACTGTTCTTTCCCGGTATCATGGTATATATGGTCTCAGAAACTGCTTCTTTTTCAATTCTTGCAGTCAGAACGATTCTCGCTTTTCCATGTTCCTTAGCCATTCTTTTTAGTTCTTTGCCTGCTTTCTCTCCAACCCATAAAGCCGGACAATTCTGCAATGGCGTTGTAAAGGGTAAATACTGCCCCTTTGCTTCTGCATCCGTGCAATGCTTCCAGACACAGATGACACCGATCACGCCAAAATTCCCCGCATCAGTCAGATTTGGTCCCAGCAGGGTACTCCCAACCACACAATGTCTCATGAAAGCAGGGAGAACATGTGTTGCTTTTCTCGGATGAAAAATCAGGCGGGTCGGTAGGAGGATATTATTGACATTTATTACCGCAATCTTACCCGCTGCTTTTTTAAACTGCCTTTTGTTCTTACAAAATACAAGCTCACCGGACACGCCCGCCTCGGGAGTTACGCCTGAATATGGGTAGTAAGAAAGCACCGGAATTTGAACCGGCTTTCCTTCCATATCAACAGATAATCTTGCCTGTAAGACTTCCCATCTGTCAAATTGATGTTGATCTGTATAAACAGGCAGTTTCATTTCTTTTAACTGCTCTTTGATGAACTGTATATATTGTTGATGCGCATCATTTCCGGTATAACGCGGTCCGAAGCTGTTCATTTTGATCAGCATATTCCAGATATGGTCGCTGTGCTCTTTTACAAAATCCTGTATGCTCATTTGCTGATAATCTCCTCACTTATGAAATGGAAAACCACTCTGATTATTTATTCTGAAAAAATCTCTGTTTATGTTCCATATATTTCACAAAATACAAAACAGACTTTCTGCATCTGCAGTCAAGTTCATAAACATTCTGTGAAAATTTTACTCCAGGCTACAATATAAACGAATTTTCGAATAAAAAGATTGATTTTCATGAACAAAGAAAATATATTATAATTATAACAAAAATCCACCTTTTTGTGACGGAACCCATCATTCACTTTAATCACTTTCTATCAGGAGGTATCTGATTTGATCAAACGAAAAATTATGAAACAGATTTATGGTCAGAAAGCTGTAGATGGTGCCGGCGTTCATCTTGTTCGCATACTCAGTAACAGTGATGTTCAGGACTTTGATCCATTTCTAATGTTGGATTCATTTGATTCTACCAATCCTTCTGATTATCTCGCCGGATTTCCCATGCATCCGCATAGGGGAATCGAAACCGTTACGTACCTGATCTCCGGGAGAATCGATCATGAGGATTCGCTTGGGAACAAAGGAACCATTCACTCGGGTGAATGTCAATGGATGACAGCCGGCAGCGGCATTTTACATCAGGAAATGCCACAGAAGTCAGATCGGATGCTGGGATTTCAGTTATGGCTGAATCTCCCCCGCAAAGAGAAAATGACAGCTCCTGCCTATTGCAGTATTACGCAAGATTTGCTCCCCGTAATTGGCAGCCGAAAGGCTGAAATCAGGGTCATTTCCGGTCACTTTGAAGACGCTGCAGGGATAACTCCGGCACATATTCCTGCAACCATTTTCGACATTGCCCTTCCATGTGGTGAAAGCATTACTCTCCCAACAATACCAGGCGAAACTGTTTTTATCTTTCTAATCGAAGGCGATGCCGTCATTGACGGTCAGACAATACCCTCAAAATCGGCAGTTCTGTTCGGAAGCGGTGATTATATCAGTGTTTCAGCACATCCGGAATCTGAACTGCGATTCATTTTCTTTTCCGGCAAAGCACTGCATGAACCGGTTGCGTGGGGCGGTCCCATTGTAATGAATACAACTGAAGAATTGAATACTGCATTTTTTGAACTGCAGAATCATACCTTTATTAAACATGACTAGCCTGGAAATCAGAGACAACTGGCGAATTTTTTCTGATGTTGATTAATTTCCTGCTACAAAATCCCCATTATTTTATATTCGAATGCATGAAAAAGAAGATATACCATATTGGCATACCTTCTTTTTTATACAATCATATGCACACAATACCAAAATACCGGGATATATGATCCCATATTTTTTGCCTTTACCCATCATGTTGCCATATGCTTTCTATATAACGACTTGTTTCGAAAAAATTACCACCAAAGAAAAAATATGAATCATTTCATACCTGCTATTTGGGTAATGAAATGATAAATTCACTACCTGAATTCAGCTTGCTGTCAACTGAAATGGTGCCGCCATGTGCTTCCACCAGGGATTTCACAATGGTCAATCCTATCCCTGAACCTCCTGTGGTTCTACTGCGAGATTTATCTGCCCGGTAAAATCGTTCAAAAATAAAGGGTAAATTTTCCTGCGCAATACCATTGCCATTGTCTTTGATGGAAATACAAATATCTTTGACATCACCGGTCACGGTTACCGCTATTCTACCACCTTCGTTTGTATATTTCAGTGCGTTTGAAAGGATATTCACGATGATCTGCGCGATCTTATCCCTGTCCGCTACAAGATACTGCGCTTGCATATCGGTAGTAAGCGTTATATTTTTGTTCCTGAATTCTTTTTCAAAGTTTAATAAGGTCTTTTTTATCAGTTCTGATATATCAAAGCGCTCTTTATGCAATACCATATTTTCGCCATCATAATGGGCAAGCGTATCCAGATCGCTTACAATCTTCGATAATCTGATTACTTCATCATGGCAGCTTTCCAGTCTTTCAATATCGGGTTCCCATATTCCATCGATCATTGCTTCCAGATGACTTTGCAGATTGGCAAGCGGAGTCCTCAGTTCATGTGCCACATCCGCGGTCAGTCTTTTTCTCAGCGTTTCCTGCTTTCCCAGATTCTCCGCAAGTGCGTTGATTGCACCTGTAAGTTCAATTATTTCACGTGTGCCAGTTACTTCCTTTACTCTGTCGTCAAAGTTTCCTTCCGATATCTGTTCGGCGGTCCTGATTACTCTTGAAATCGGACTTGATAAGCGCTTTGCCATATATGTCCCAAGCATAAAAGAAAGCATACCTGCGATTGCTGCTGCCAATATAAGTAACTTGTTGAGTGTATGCAGAAAGCGAAGGTCATTGTCTGTATAGAAATAGGGCCCATAGAATCCGATTGTAACATGTCCGACCGTTGTTCCCTTTTCAACCAGCGAATATTTTTTTTCGGTGTATCCTCCATTAAACCCCGGATTTTGACTTTTCATATTTTGTGCCATACTTTGAAGCAGCGCGGCGCACATACCGCTGTTATGTGTCATCGCATCCCAGACAACTGCCCCATCTGCTGTACTTACACTTATGATTAGGCCATCCCCCAACGCACTCATTCCGATATTTTCAATACCTGACGCATTCCATTTACTGCCCCAGGCACTGTATTGGCTCTCAATTGTGGAGACAATCTGGTCATTTTTTTTATTCAGATTACTGATAACGTATTGTTCAAATTGTTTTTCAAGAATAACATTGGCCAGGATGCCAATCAGAGAAAACGAAATCAGCGTTATGAGCAGAAAGGAAGCCGTCAGTTTAAACCTAAGCGTGTGTTTCATCTCAGCCACCCCCAAACCTGTAGCCTGTTCCATGAACAGTCAGAATATAACGCGGTGTTCTTCCATCGTCGCCCAGCTTCTGTCTGATATTTTTAATATGGGTATCAATTACTCTGTCAAAACCATCATAATCATCACCAAGTGCCAGTTCTATCAGTTCCTCTCTTGTAAACACTTTGGAAGGATATTTTGACATCGTCACCAGTATTTTATATTCATTTGGAGTCAGGGCAACGAACTGCCCATTTTTCCTTATCTCATGACGAAGTCCGTCAATAACCAGATCGCCGTCATGAAATGAAAACTCATTTGTAAGGGGAATCGCCTCGGAAGATACTCTCCTTAGTACCGCCTCAACTCTTGCGACCAGCTGCTTTGGACTGAACGGTTTCGTAAGATAATCATCGGCGCCGATTCCCAGGCCGTTTATGATATCCGCATCCTCAACTTTTGCCGTCAGCATGATTATGGGTACTCTTGATTTCTTCCTGATTTCCCTGCATATATCTTCACCCGTCATATCCGGAAGCATAAGATCAAGTATGATCAGTACAGGGGAGCATTTTTCAAACAGGCTCATTGCATTTTTTCCGTCATAGGCGCATGCAGTCAGATAACCCGAATTTTCCAGATAGGACTTAATCACTTCGGTTATCTTTACTTCATCATCCACAATCAGAATTGTATTCTCCCGAACCATTTGAATTCTCCTTCCCCGGATTTATATTTTATCAGTTCTATTATTTACGATCCAGATCATAAGCCTTTAGTAGCACATCGGTTTTACTGCCATCTGTATTCTGAACCGTTGTAAGCGTCCAACCACTTATATGATTGACATCAACTCCCATATCTTTGAGTGGCTGCGCCTTTATGACAAAAACAATATCCTTGTCATTCTTTGTATAATCCTTGGCCCATTCAAATTTACCTGCAGAAAGTTTAATCCCGTAATGATCGAGCGCCTGATGGTAAGTCAGCATGCTGCGGTCAGATTTTACACTGTCAAAAAGCGAATCCGTAATATTCGCCTTCATTCCGGTTCCGTTTCCGTAATCGGTGGTTAAATAAAGCATATTATCTACAACCTTATATCCCGCATCCAGCTTTGACACATCAAGTCCGGCGTCGACAAAAGGTTTCAGCGGCGTTTGTATTATTATATCATCAGAACTGGTCAGTTTATAGTCATTGCTGATTTTCAGCGTTGTTTCTCCATCGACAGTCAAATAATAAAAATGATCCGTCTTTGTGTTGTCGGTAACAAGATTGGGATAGCTACTAACAATTTTTTCAAATGAATCCGGACTATATTTCAATACCACATCGGTAGCGGCACATCCCATCAGAGTAAAGACAGTGAGACTGAGCAGGATTGCAATTAACTGTATCGTTTTTTTCTTCCATATGCTTTCCTCATTTCTATTTTAATCCGTAACCGTAATCGTTCCTGTTTGCATCCCCATCCAGCAGGAATATATCAGCTTTCCGCTTTCAGTCGGTGTAAATTCAATTATGTTATCTCCCGCTTTCAGATCTGCCTGAATATTATATTCGGAGATGACAAGTGTTCTGTTGCAGCCGTTTATATTGTTTTCATCAGCTTGCAGATTCCACACCACCGGTACACCTTTTTTTACTGTAATATCCGGATACCCTCGACCCGTCAAAGTAGATACGATACTTTGGACTCCATCTTCGGCAACGGACGAATCGTTAGTCGACGCGCTAGTCAAAGCAGCAGTTTCAGTGTTCAATGACGGCAGTGCGGCACCTGAAAGTGCAAGCCCTCTGCCTAACATGATTATTCCAAGCACTGCAACCAGTACCGCACTCAATTTCATCATTTTTTTGGTAAATCTATTTCCCAACATAGTAGTAATCGCCCCCAATCCAAGCATTAACGGTAGTGTACCAAGACTGAAAAAGAACATTGACAACGCACCATTTATAAAGCTGCCCGTACCAAGCGCATATATCTGCATGGCCTGAAGTGGTCCACAGGGCATGAGTCCATTCAAAAGTCCCACAATAAATGGTCCTCTGCCACGAGCTGCCATGCCTGCTTTCACACGGAATATCCGCGGAAGTCTCGGTGTAATTTTATTGATCCAGGGAAAAAGACCTGTCATACTGATTCCTATAATGATCATAAATATTCCAGACAAAATTGCCACGAGCCCCCGCGCCCACCCTGAAAAGTGGATGACCAGACCAAGCGCACCAATGATACCTCCTAAAATGGTATATGAGGTCACCCGCCCAAGATTATATAAGAGGCTTGGTTTTAATTTTGATTTTTCCCCTGTTGCAGCGTCGTTCACACACTGTGACATGTTAATGCCGCCGCACATTGCGATGCAGTGTAAGGATGTGAGAAGGCCTGCCACAAACAGAACCCCGTAATTCATCGAGGAAGTGACCTCCGGTATGAAATTGAACCCAACCGTGTTGCTTATAATCAGATAAAGTGCCAGTAATATAATAACAATGCTGATAAACTGAATCCCTGAGACAGATTTGTCTTTCTCACCGGCAGATTCATCTGCAATCCTGCTTTGTGCTCTTTCAATTGTATAGCCTGCGTTTTTTAGCGTTGCACGCATTTTCCGAAAGCCAATCTTTCCTGGATCATATCTCACAGTAACCTGATTTTTTGCAAAGCTGGCTTTGATATCCCTAATTCCGTCAATTCCTATCAGTATCTTCTCGATCACTGTTTCACAACCCGAGCAGGACATCCCCTGTACAAAAAAAGTTTCTCTTATATCATTTTCCATAACTTTATCCCTTTCATCGAATGTAACCGGAATCTTCATTCTTAAAAAGCCTGATTCGAAAAGAGAATTACCACAGCTACATATTGCTCATCTCCAGTCAGCATAATACCCTGCAAAACGATCATATGAAAATGAAGTGTAGATTTTATGAAGAAAACAAAAAAACCATGTACCAGAATTTCGGGTACACGGTTTTATATGAAGGATGTCGATTCATTATTATATATCTTATAAAAGAAATCTCCTTTTCAGACAATCCACTTCGCATTGAAACCAATTTGAAGCGTTTATAAGCATATTTTGTATATTTCTCTCCAATGATAATTGCTCTCTAAGCAGGCGCAATGTCACATTTTGCAGCTCTTACAAATGTACCTCCTGCTCATCTTCCCCATCCTCTTCTATATCTACCAGTTGTTTAAGCAAATCCATCATGGTAGTATCCAGCAATCTGTACATATCTTTTATAAAGTTTAGGTCTTTTTCTTCTGCTGCTTTTACTGCAAACATAGTATTTTCTCCTTACAGCCCTTCTATTGACCGATAGATTCTATAAATAAACCGAATTGAATATATTAATAAAGGATTCAAACCATGAAAGTTTGAATCCTTAAATCCCAATAATATATCATTTGCATAATTTGGATGCAACTCTGTTTGTTGAAACTCCGAATAGCATCCCTACATATTTCGTCTTTTTCAAAAGTTCGTAAACAGCAAAGCATATGGCATAAGTATATCAAACAATATTGATAAAACAATGACTGTCCTAAGCCAATCAATATCATATTTTCTTTGCCCCAATCAGATATTAAACAGTTCATCTCCGCTCTGAAATCCGAAACCGGGGTGATGATCAAAGCGGACGGCACCGACAGATGCTTTGCCCTTTACTGCCTTGCTGACCATTGCAATTCCTTCGTTGCCAAATCCGGCGCAGAGTTCCAGTGCCTTTACACCATTATCAACCAGTTCCTTTGCGACCTGAACACCTTCCGCATAATTCTTGACACCAACAATGTTCAAGGTAAGGGCTGGTGTTTCAATAACCGCTCTGTGTGTCTTACAATCCGTCTCCGGTGCGACAAAAATAAATGCTGCCTGTACTTTCATATTTTTTCACGCTCTCTTTCCATAATTTATTTACTTTGCAGTAAATCTATCGTACTATGAAAAGCTTTCGTATTCTTGCAAAATATTGTCTTTTATTGCCGTGCATGTACTCAGCCGTTTAACTCTTTACAATTCCCTAAAGCTCTTCTTATAATTCTGAAGGCTGATTCCCATCTGCTTTTTAAAGAGATTGCACAAATGGCTTTGATCATTAAAATTCAGTTCCATGGCCACATCCACTTCTTTTTGTGTGCTCCTGATTTTTTCCTTCGCCATCCGTATTTTAGCCTGGATATAGTACTGATTCGGTGTAACACCCATTTCTTCTTTGAACAACCTGACCAGATAATATTTGGATAAGTGAGATGCTTTTGCAAGAGCATCCAGACTGAACTTTTCCTGCGCATGCCTGTCGATATATTGACCTGCCAGCTCTACAACACCGCTGGTTCCTTTTCTATCACACTTCGCCAGGTCTTTCACGATTATCGGTTGCATAAGAGATACAATCGATTGGATAAACGCTTCAGCCGAACTGCCATTTATGTAGTCCATGCACATTTTATGGATTTCTGATGACGATGAAAACGTCAGAAAATAGTCACTGAATTCCAGATTTTTCAGGCATTCTTTCCACTTATTTTTTATACAGACGGTAATATAGCGATAATTGCCTTCGGCCTGAATTGTAACACCTGTATTTGATGGAATAATATAAGCCATTCCGGGACAAAGCAACTTTCGGTTTTCGTTGATTGAAAATGTTACGCAGCCTTCTTCTACTATTCCAAAACAAAAACACGCATGACTGTGTAATGGAAAAGTATGATCACTGAAAGCAAAAAGAATTTCAATTGAATCTTTTTCATAAAAGTCGATCTGGTTTTTCATGAAGAACTTGCCTTTCAGGAGATTAATTTCAGCATTTTCAGCAGTACAAATTTCTCCGGAATTTGTGGTTCCCGCCTCTAGTATTGAGGCTGATAAGGTTATCCCAATGTCGGTCAACGTTACTGAAAACAGAAATGCAACCCAATTAAAGAAACCCACGAATCCAAAAAATTGTTTATTATAATTGCATTAACAAATCACAATCTATTTCTGTGATTGATGTATTATCTGTTTTAAATTTTGTCATTTCATCAAAAGTAGTATTGGACAAACAACATTGTAAACACATAATCACAGCACTATGCGTTACAATAGCAACATCGCCACAATTCTCATTAATAATTTTATGTATCGCTGTTAAAACACGATCTACCATATCCTGATATGACTCACCTCTGGGAGGTTTACTGTATCTTCGATTTGTGAACCATTCATCATATTCTGTTGGATATTTTTCTTTGACTTCAGCCCATGTTAATCCTTCCCACTCCCCAAGATTAATTTCTTCCAATCCTTCTGTTAGTATATATTCAACATTAGTAGCCTTACTCAAAATCTCTGCTGTTTTAACCGCTCTTCTCTGAGGACTTGAATAAATTTTTGAAAATTCATATTTATTTTCTAATACCTTATAACTCAATTCTTCTGCTTGTTTGATACCAGTATCATTAAGTTCAATATCACAACTTCCTTGTATTTTCCCTTTTATATTCCAATCTGTTTGTCCATGTCTTATCAAAAATAATTTCATAGATACCTCTCACATATATTTATAAATAGTTCGTTTAAGATGCAATTACTATTGAATTTCATTTCATCGACTTGTATTTCTAAGCACATGAATTGACAAAAAACCATGTGTAGGAACAGAACCTACACATGGTTTTTTTAAGAAGCAGATGGCGGGAGTCGAACCCGTCTATTCGGCTTGGGAAGCCGATATTCTACCGATGAATTACATCTGCACGGTTGCAATTGTCTTGCAACGTTTGTTATTGTAGCATACTGTCTTTACCTTGTAAATACTGGATTTCACATTAAAATATCCTGCAGCATATAGACCCGGTTGAATGGAATTGAGAAATAATACCCATCTGCAAAATCAGATGTATCCTTTATAACCTGATTTACGATTTTGATTCCGACTGCTTCTCCTTCTGCACGGCTCATATCATCCCGATACAGTTCGACGATCTCATCCGTCACGTTGATGCCGCTCATTTCGTTCTGGATAAAAAGCGCATTTTTCCGACTTACAAGAGGCATCAGGCCGCAGAACAGTTTCACCGAAGGATCCGTTTCCAGCATCGCATTCTTGAATATATGCAAACGCTCCTCATCCTGTTTGGAAAATACCGGCTGTGTCATAAAAAAGGATGCACCCGCTTCCATTTTCTGCTTCATCCGTCTGATCTCGATATCCAGATTTTTTCTGGTATAATTCAGTGCCCCGCCATAGGTGATCGGGTCTGCATAGAACTGCTCTTCATTCAGTTCCTGAATAATGCGCATCAGGCCAACCGAATCAAAGTTAAACACACTTTTCACATCCTGACGCATCAGTGTCGGAATGGGATCTCCCGTGATTACCAGGAAATTACGGATACCATTCAGATATGCGCCCAGCAGATAGGAACGAAGTGCAATGATATTCTTATCCCTGCAGCAGATGTGCGGAATCGTACAGATTCCGGTTTCTTCAAATACTTTCAGTCCCATCAGCACGGAATCTGCCCGCGTCCTGCCGGAAGGGGAATCCGGTAAGGTAATTGCATTTACATGGATGCCTGTAAGCTGGTTTGCTGCATCCATCAGTTTCTGGTCATCTGCCATAAACGGCGGTGCCAGTTCCACTGTGATCAGTTTATTCGCTTTGTTACCTGCATAGAAACTGCTGTCCTTCGTTCTGACATGTTCCTGCTGCTGATCATCCGGTAATGGGAAATGGTGACCACTCTGTTTCCAGCTGATTTCCTGTGCCATACGTCTGATATACTGCGGATTGGTTCCGCAGCACCCGCCGACAATATCCGCACCGGCATCCGCAATACTGCCGATTCTGTCTGTGAAATATGCCTCATTATTCTGGAAAATCATACGATCTGCCTGTCGTCCCGGGAAACTTGCATTGGGAAGCACTGAAATGTATTTGTATCCTGACGAACCCGATAAACCGCTTCCGGAATATACCTGCAGATCAATTGTGTCCATGACATTCTTCATGGCACCGGGTCCGATACCGCAGTTCAGTCCCATCGCATCAACCTCTGCCTGCTCAGACAACTGTTGCAGCAGCTTCCTTGCGTGCAGTCCGCGATTGGTATAGCCATGCTGGTTCACACATATCTGCACCAACACAAATGATTCCTGCGCAGGAAGCTTTGTCTTACAGTAAGACACTGCAGACAAAATTCCTGTTATCTCAGAAAAAGTCTCAAAGACAAATACATGTATCCCTGCCTCAATCATTGCATTCACGATAAAGCGATATTCATCTTCATCTGAATGAATGTCCTGGGGATCACTGATTGGAACCGGTCCGATATCTCCCGCTACGAAGACCGGATCATCTTCATGCGCAAGATTCCATTCCTGTGCTGTTTCCTGTGCAATCAGACAGGCCGCCAGAATATTTTCCCGCAGCGCTGTCCGGTCACAGTTAAGGTTGGTACAATTTGAAGCAAATGTATTGGTCCGGATCAGTCTCGCACCTGCAGCAATGTACTCTCTGTGTATGGTTCTTACCTGATCCGGTGCTTTCATGTTGGCAAGTTCGGGAAGCATCTCAGAATTGTATTTCCCTGAAAAATAGGTTCCAAATGCACCATCTGTCAAAAGCTTTCTGTTTTGCAGATACTCTCTGATTGTCATCCATTTTTTACGGCCAGGGATCAGCTGTTTTCATTCACATAAATTCGTACCTTGGATTGAATGATATTGGCCACATCCGCCGCCTGCTTCTGTCCCTGCAGGAACGGAGCCGTTTCCTCCGTAATAATATTCTGAATATCCTGATTATAGGAATATGGTACAGACAGACTCTTAATGAAATCCGTCATGGTCTGAACCTCTTCCTGTGTCATTGGAGATATCTCTACTTCCTGCCCTCCAATATACCACGTTTGCTTCTCTTCTGTCACCTTTCCGTTTTCATCCGTGGTCGTCGGATTCTTCATCGCCGCCTGTCCGAGTTTCTCAAGAGTCGTTTCACTTACAGGAAAAGATCCGGTTATTGCATCCTGATATTCCTGTGTCAGAAATGTCCGCAGGAACTGCCAGCAGCCATCATCATTTTTGGTCGTTGCACTCATTGCAAGACTGAAGTCCGGCAAAATAACGGAACCTTTTTTACTGGCAGTCGGGAACCCGATCAGTGTAATATCATCACCAAATGTTCCTTTTTTCAGATTGTTATAATCATTATAGCTTCCGAGATATGCCCAGTTCAGAAGAGATTTCCCTTCTCTCCAGTAAGCAGAATAATCTGTATTGGCATCGGTCGGATCTTTCTTGGGGAACTTGCTGATAAAGTTCAGCAGACTGATAAATCCATCTGAATTGTAGCTGCAATCCTGCTTTTCCCAGTCTATGAAATCTTCTCCCGAAAGCATCATTGCCATACTCATGATAGCGTCCTGTGACGTTGGTCCGAAAAGAGTAGCATAATCTGCATTTTTCTTTTTACGCAGCTTCTCCAAATCTTCCATGGTCCATCCTGACACATTCCCGACATCCTTTGTTTTGGCAGCCACCGTATAAATGGAAAAAGATGGCATAACCGTGTACATCTTTCCATTTGACTGAAAGGCCTCCAGTATATTGGTCAGATACTTGTTCTTCTGCAATTCTTCATCTTTTTTAAAATATCCATCCAGATTCTTCAGAACACCTTTCGAAATGTAGCTGTCCGACGGCATGGAGCTGTCCAGAATCATCAGATCCGGTGTATTTCCGGATACGATATCCGTATTCAGTTTGGTCAGTCCCGCATTATAATCATCTTCAGAATTATACTGGGAATAATCCAGTATCTTGATTCTGTATTCATTGCTACTCTTATTGAACTTGATCACTTCCGACCTGACTCTGTAATCAATATAGGTACAGCCCATCGTAATTACTTTTTTATCTGCTACATCCTTAGGTGGAACTTTGGTTAATACTGCAAGTGTATAATCGTTATCGGTTCCTGATATGACCGCTGCTATCTGTGTACTGCTGACTATACAGGCTGCTCCCACATAAGATGCGTCAATATCCGAATCAACGAAATCAACCAGCCTGGTAACTTTTGTATCGCCGATATTAAGTGCACTGATACCATCTGATCCTGTCAGATAGAGATCATAATCCGGGCCGGTATAATAAGAAGAGTAATTACTCAGCTCTTTGGAAATAGGTAAAGGATCCGATTCTTTTCCTGTCGTCATATCAAGTTCACGAAATGAGATCCCGTTCGACTCGTAGGTTGCTATCAGAACTTTCCCGCTGCGTATTGCATAAACGGATGGCGCAGAACCATCTGTCACATCCATTACCTTTTTGGTAAGCGAACCATCTTTTGGATTATAGAGATTGACTGCCACACTATCTGATATGAACAGACCGTATTTTTCCGAAAAGGAAATACCATTGATATAATATCCACTGTCAGCAGGTACGCCCTTCCCCATCTGTATTTTCCAGATTTCCTTGCCTGTACTGTCGTATTTCACAAGTTCTGTCTGGTCGGATGTGGCTGCATCTGTACTTTCAGAAGCCCCTGCATCAGTAGCAGCCGTATCTTCTGAAACAGCAATATCTGTACTGGAACTTACGGTAGATGCGGTCTCTGAAGCATCTGCTCCTGTATCCTCTGCCACCGCACTGTCTGTCCCTGCCGTATCCGTTTCCACTACAGGCGCTGCATCTTCTAATGCACCCGCCGGAACCGCCGGTTGATCTCCTGCCGCATAAGTAATTCTTGCAACATAGATATTTCCGTCCGTGTCTACCGTCGGATAGGAAAATGTGACATTCTCAGCTCCCTTTATTTCGAATGACTTATAATCACTGCCATCTGCTTTGTAATTTTCAGCAAAAAAAGTTGCTGAACCATCATCTGCATAATGATAACCGAAATCATAAATGCGTTCTTTGCAGAAGGACATGCTGTTTATTTCACTTGCCTGATATTTACTGCCATTACTGACTACATCTTCTTTATATACATAATTCTTTGCACCGGTTTTGTCCGAAGCTGCTGTCCCCGATGCATTTCCTCCTGCAGAACTTCCGCATGCTGACACAGATACTGCCATCACCATACTGAGTCCGATACTCAAAAGTTTTGTTCTTTTTTTCATCCCGTAATCCTTTCTTTCCGCTTTGCGGATCAGAAATATTTCCATTTTTCATTATGATATTTAATTTTCGATTCCATATCATATTTTTTATCCATTAATGTTTTCCATATTCCGGCAACTGTCCATTTCTTATGTCTGTATGCCTGCACAACAGTAACAACAACGATGCTCAGAAGGATGAATATGCTGATCCCCTGCACCAGAATTACAAATGCCAGAACATCTTCCCATCCCCGTGCGATATTCTCCCAATACGGATAACAGAGCGCATTTGTCTGCATACTGCGTGTTCCAAAGCTCAGTATTGTTTTCGCAAGAACCGGAATTCCAAACCTTGCCGTATTATCAATGATCCTGCTCTGATCCGGCGATAATGACAACTTCTGCTGCAAAAGGGAAGCAGCAAAACCCTGTACCGGATTCGGCAGAACCGCCTCATAACAGGTAATCTGATCCGTCTGCACCGCAGCATTGGATGTACTGCTTCCGATCAGGGATTGACCGGATGTCCCGGCTGCACTCTTTCCTTTTCCGGAGGTACCGCTCACTCCTGTCATAAGTGATGTAATTCCCGTTCCTGCTGTATTTCCAGTGGTTGCAGTCCCTGTTGAACCCGTACCACCGCCTGATGCCTGATCTGTCTGCAACGGAACAGAATCAGAAAAAGATCCGTACGCTCGCAGTGATTCATAAGAAAGATAGGCAAGGGATTGTGACAACCCTGCAGCATCTGCAAACTTTCCACGTTCCCTTTTTACAACTCCCACAACATAATGCGGAATCCCGCTGATCGTAACACTCTGTCCGATTATATTATCCGATCCGAACAATTGAAATGCCATATCTTCATCTATTATGATGCTGTCCTTCATCAGATCATTCCCGCTGAAATAGGAACCTGCGATCAATTCCACAGGATGGAACAGGAAGAAATCGCCCCCGACTCCCATCACCTGTGTCGTTATGTTCTTACTGCCATTTGTCAGTACTACGCTGCCATATGCACTATAACAATCCGCCCATAATCTGGCATCTGTCTGCTGTGAAGTTTCTGTAATGGAATTATCCGTCAGTGCTTTTGCTATATTATATTCAAATTCTCTGATGTTATCCTGTGTGATATCCGCATCCGGGGCAAAAAAGATACTGACCTGTGCCGTATTTGTATCCTGCGACCATCTCCCTGCTTCATTCTGATCCAGAAGCCCGGAGACGACACCATTTCTGTATAGCTGGAGAATCCCAATGATCAGAAGACATGTCAGACAGATACCTGTCCATATGATCTGCCGTTTTGACAGATGTTTGAATCTTTTCGTGATCTTCATCTACATTTCTCCGCGTTACTGAATCTGTGTATTTGCAAGTCTTACCTGCTGTCCTGCCTTGACCGGTGCTGAAACGGTTGTAATAACATACTCATCACCGTTCAGACTTGCCGTTATCGCAGTTGTCGTATCATCACTGGCCTGTACCTTGACATCCACACGCTGTGCAATATAGCGGTTTCCAAGCGGACTTGCCTTACTCTGTACGACCAGAATGAATTTCCCGTTGTTATCTTCCCGCATGGCACTGTTCGGAACCGTCATATCATAGTCCTGTGCGCTTTCTCCGATCGCCAGACTGACACTCTGCCCGGTTGTGACTTCCGGACTTACGATCTGAAATGTCAGCATTTTCTTGCCTGCCGGATCCGTGGTATCCGGTTTGATGGATTTCAGTGTTGCCTTGAACTGTGTATAGAACCAGGCATTCTGCGGCTGCGCTTCATCTCCTACTTTGAGTTTTTTGGCCTGTTCATTGGTCACGGAGAAGCTGGTGGTCATCGGTTTACCCGCCACCTGTATTACAGCTGCAGACTGATCCGCTGCTGTAGATTCTCCTGCAGCATATGCCAGAGAAGAAATCGTTCCGTCGACCGGAGACTTGATGGAAGCACCGATTGCCTTTGCCCGGAGCCTGTCTACTTTCGCCTGCGCTTCCTTGATCTGTTTCTGTTGGGAAGAAAGCCCAAGTTCTGTCTTGATACTGGTCAACAGATCGGTGCGGTCCTTGGTCACCTGATCCAGTGCCGACTTGGTCTGTGCCTTGGTTCCGTTTGCAACGGCAAGCTTCTTTTCATAATCATTCTTGAAGATTGCAGAGTCTCTCGTATGCTGATTCAATATATCATTCAGATCATCGGATTCTGAATTCAGCGTTGACAGATTGGCTTTGTTTGTTTCAAGCTGAGCCTTCAGGTCGGAAATCTTACCATTGTAGTCATTGTTGCTGGCAAGGGCGTTTTCAAATGTGCCCTGTGCATCAGATGCAGCTTGCTTGGCTGTACTTAAATCATTTTCTAATCGTGTCCTAATCTGATCTACTGTCTCAGGGGGATCACTATAAGGATTATTATTAAACGAATCTAAAGTGGTCTGCGCAGTATCTACTTCTGATTCAGCCGTATTTCTTGCTGTTCGAAGTGCATCCAGATCCTTCAATTTCCCCTGCAACGCACTGATCTGTGAATTCAGATCCGTAATTGTTGCACCGGTATTGGTCTGTCCGGTCTTGATCCGGGTCAGTTCATAGGTTGCATCCGGTGTGGAGTCCTGACTCGTTTCCGGATTATTATCAATCAGCGCTGCTGCATAAGTCTGTTCATAAGTCAGCAGATCAATGGTCGCCTGCGCCTGTGCATCCGCTTTGGTTGCCGCAACAAATCTGTCATTCACTTCCTTCAGTTCTTCCTGATAGGCATCCATCGTATCCGTTTTGCCATTTCGAACCTTTGATATGATGCCATCCGGAACATCACCACTGAAGAGTGCCTGTTCATACGCCAGATTCAGGTCATCCAGTTTAGTCTGTGCATCGGTCAGTTCACTGGATTCCTGATCTTCCAGACTGTAAATGACATCACCTTTTTTAACGATATCTCCTACCTTGACTGCTACACTTGCGATCTTGCGTGTTTCTGAAACGGTCAGATTATACGGATCATCTGCCGCAACCGTACCGGTTCCTCTGATCTGCGGTGAAATGGATCCCTGCTGCACTGCCTGCGTTGCAACCGTAGGCAATGTATAATTTCGGATTGTATTGGAAAAGAATGTCAGAACGAGCATGATCGACAAAAAAGCGATCGCAACATTCTTGATCGTATCCTTTCTCTTATTTGCTTTTATTTCATTTATATCAAGTTCAGCCACTCTTTTACCCTCCGTAACTTATCTTTTTATCCCTTGATACCACCCTGATATGTGATACCCTCTATCAGATACTCTTCTCCATACAGAAATACCAGTAACGGTGGTATCATATATATAACTGCAACTGCAAATGCCAGACTGATTTCACCGGAATTGATCTTTGATAAAAATACCGATAATGGATGAAGTTCTTCATCTGTCAGCAGAATAAGCGGCTGCTCTACCATATTCCAGTAATCAATAAAGATCAGTATCGCAATGGATATAATGCCGCCTTTGCATAACGGCATACAGATCTGTGAGAATATCTGCCATTCCCCTGCTCCGTCAATCTGTGCCGCTTCCATTACCGATTCCGGAATTCTTCGGATAAATTTGGTCAACAGGAAAACTGCAAAAGGAGAAAAGATACCTGGCAGCCAGATCGCCCATCTGGTATTCAGAATCCCCAGCCAGGAAGACACCAGAAAGTTCGGGACCAGTGTGACCTGATATGGCATCAGCATAACAATAATATAAATAAAGAAAATAATATCCTTGACCCGGCCTCTGTATCTGGCAAATCCGTAGGACGCAAGTGCTGCAACAAACAGTTGAAATCCGACAATCGGAACCACATATATTACAGAATTCCAGAATTTGAACAGATACTGCGGGCTCTTGAACAATACCGTAATATACTGACTGAAGGAAACAATATCCGGTATGAATTTCAGTGTTACACTCCTGGAAATAAATATCTTCCCTCCGGTATCCGTTGTCTGAAATACTGCTCCATAATTGGCACTGATTTCCGAAGATGACATAAATGAATTTGTTATGGTCAGGATAATCGGGAGCAGAAATAAAACTGCAAAAAAGGCACAGACAATTGTTCCGATTCCAATCTGTATTTTACTGATCCGATGCCTGCGATATGTACTTCTGATCTGTCTGCGGTAGACACGCGCTGTTTTCTCGCTCACTGCAGGTATGATCTCCGTCTCCGCCATCCCCTGCTCTTTGTTCCGATGCCCGGGATATCCTCGTTTGCCCGCCCCCGGCTCATCCAGCCATTTGTTCTCAGGCGCCCGTTCAACAATGCATTCGCGGTATTCGCCTATAGTGCGCCCATTTCTCCACATAACATACCTTTCAGATTTTACTTACCGATAGCTCATGATTCAATATCACGCCCGAACCGGTCTTCTGTCAGAAACATGATTCCGACAAGAATGATAATCACAATTGACATGATAATTGCCGCCGCCGATAACTTCTGATAATCCAGCGACTGAAACGTATTGTTCATAAAATGCTGCAGCATATACAGCGAATCATATGGATAATCGCCTGTCAGCAGATAGGTTTCACGAAATACCTTGAAGGAATTGATCAAAGACATGATTGTCACAAACATATCGTTGACGACAGATAACGAAGCTTGATCTTCCAGAATATCTGCATCTCAGTTGCACTTTCCAGTCTTGCCACTTCCAGAATATCTTTGGGTACACTGGAAAGTGCCGCCATAAACAGAATCATGTTATAACCAAGATTCTTCCATAAAAACAGCAAAACAATCGCAATTTGTGCATGGTCTGATTTGAGCCAGTCTATTTTGCTCTGTCCGATCGCCATCATCCATTCATTCACTAACCCGTTATAATGAAACAACACCTGCCAAATCAATACAACAGAAGCAACCGGTACCATCATCGGACTCAAAAAGAATGTTCTGAACTGACTCTTAAATGGAATCCTGCTCTCCATGACAACTGCCAGAAACATTGATAATACCACTGCAAGCGGCACTGCCACGACAGAAAAGCGAATCGTATTATAGGCAGCAAGACGGAACGCGCCATTCTCCCACACCCTCACAAAATTGTGAAATCCCACAAAAACATGCTGGATCGGATTATTTACCATCGCATAATAAATCACGACACAAAAAGGTAATCCAAAGAAAATCAGCACCCCTGTGATACTGGGTGAAAGGAAGATCCATGAGCCGATTTTACTTTTTTGTGATCTGGTAAGCTGTCTTTTTCCGGCTGCATTCTTACGAAGTATGCTATTCAGTTTTTCTCCCGGATGAAATCCGTTTTTCGCCTCAGTTTGTATCTTCTTTGACAAAGTCAGGTACCTCTCCTGTTCGAAATGCACATGACACAATATCGTAACGCTGACCGGAATATACTTCTATCGTATACTGTGAATTACGGTAATTGTTGGGAAGCCAATCTCCATATTCGTAACATACTGCATTCTGCATGATTTCCCTGATCTGCTCACTGTTTGTATATTCCTTTTCCTTGGAATTCTGGTAGTTCAGGTCTGCAACCTTTTCTTTGTCCAGATCATGTCCCGGATAATAATTTGTTACTTTCACGGAACGGATCTTATCCAGCGGGAACGAACCATCCAGATACAGTCCGTTTTCTTGCAGGAAACGGATCGTATTGCTGTATTGCGGATAAACATAGTAATCGGTATACAGATTGTTCTGTTCAGAGAAATTCTGTAATTCGACTTCTCCACATGCAGGCTCTGAACTGGCAAATGAAAAATCAAACTGTGCCATATCTTTGAGATAATTCTCTCTGAACTCCTGATAAAGATTTCCGGAAGCATATTCAGATCCGTAACTGGTTCGGTAGGTCAGCTGCCCGCCATTTTTCATACAGGCGGCAATTGCCTTGTCGTTATACACCTGAAAATATCCTTTTTTGAATTCATCACTTCCAAAAACACGATCCATGAGTCCTGTACTGATCGAATCAGGAATCATGATCTGTCTGACGATCTGTCTGCCGTTCTTCATCCGGTACATGACAATGGCATTATAATAATCCGTCTGTGAATCATCCCATGTTTTCATGTAATCCATGCTTTCGAGTACAATGTCCTCTACTGCCTGGACATTGGTCAGATACATATGTCTTTGATAGTAGTCATAGGCTTCGACTGAATTTTGAGATTATCCTCATAATAATTTACACTGTTTCCATCTATATACATGACACAGCTTCCGACTCTGTCCACCGCAGGTACATAACGGTCATAACCCGTTACATCATTCTTATAGATACCAAAAATCAGGAGTGAGAGCACAATCACAACCGGAATATGCCATATTTTCCTGCAGACGGCACGGATATTAAAGCTCAGAACCGCTTCAAACGTACCACATGCAAGAACTGATGCTATTGTAATTACGACGGGCATGGCATATCGTGTGATATTTTTACTGATCGTTCCTCTGCTGTAGAACTCATAGATCAGAATACCGCAGATCAGCGCAGCAAGCACTGCCACCAGAATTTTTACAAGTGTTCGTATTGTTCCGAATACAATGGATTTCCCTGCCCATTCTGCCTTTCTTCTGCGATAGCACAGCCACGCAACAACTGTCACGGTTAGTGCAACAAACAGGGTAATCATATCTCCCGGAAAACAGATTCCGATCATCTGCCGTAACAGTGCCTGCGTAATCGTTCCATCCGTACTTCCGGTTATCTTGGATACCCGCTCCACGGCATTCACTGCATGATACAGCGGAGATCCGATCGCCGTTACGGATGAATTTGTCTGATTAAAAGTTTTGTAAAAAATTCTGGCATAATACTGAATCACATACGCATAGAGATATTCTATAGAAAGCAGGAATGCGCTCATCATCAGTGCTATCGGTAGATTTCCTGTCATCATGACTGCCAGTACCGTGACGCTGTAGGTAGCAAAAAACAGGATTATGATACGTACAAATTCATATAATATCTCCAAAAACAATATTATATTTACGGTTCCCAATATTGCTGCAATAATCAATGTTACAAGCATTGTTATTGCATACAGTGCCACAAAAATCAGAATTCCATTCAGATATACATTCCTGAACCGCTCTTTACGTGAAACAGGCTGACTTTCATAAAAATCCAGCTGTGTTCTGTGAAAAAGGAAATCGAATCCCTGCAATGCCAGAAGTACCGCCAGTACCATTACAATTGCAAATCCGAACTGCTGTATACCGATCTGGCCGCGTACTGCAGAAACTGCGGCAAGATACTTTTCCTCTGCACTCATATATCCATAGGAATGCGTCCTTGTAACCAGTATGAAAACGCCAAGCGGATAATACATCAGCAGGACAAGTGCCGAAATCACAATGGCCCAGGCTCTGCGCTGTGTCAGCTCCTTCTGCTGCTTTCTGCCTTCAGTCGAGAATAAATTTGCGGACATCATATCCAACTACCTCCGTTTCACTGATGAAAATTTCCTCCAGCGAAAGTGCCAGAATTTCAAAGAAAACAGTGTTTACACTGCGGAATATTTTTTCTATCTGGGTGCGTTCCCCCCGGATCGTATATGTATGCAACCTGCCACGTACATCATGCACCATAATGTCAAGCTGTTCCTGCACTTGCTTCATATCTTCTTCCGAAGCAAACACGCACTGCACTTTCTGCAGATTCAGTTTCATGCTTTCAATACTTTCAGATAAAAGAACACCGCCTTTATGAAGCAGACCCACATGATCACAGATATCTTCCAGTTCTCTGAGATTGTGTGATGCAATAACCGGCGTCAGTGTTCTGTCCGCCATATCTCCTGCAATCAGGCTCTTAATTCCCTGCCTTACTACCGGGTCCAGTCCATCAAATGTTTCATCGCACAGAAGATATCTTGTTTCCGCACATATCCCGATCAGTATGGCAAGCTGCTTCTTCATTCCCTTGGAATAATCAGCAACTTTCCTTGTCGTATCCAGTTCAAACCCTTTACAAAGCTTGGTAAATCGATCGGTATTAAAACCCGCATATATATTGCTGTAATAAGTCATCATCTCTTCGGCTGTACTGTTCGGGAAGAAATATGGTTCATCTGAAATAAAGAAAATGTTTTTTTTGATTTTCGGATTATCATAAACGGGCATCTGATCCACACATACTGTCCCATGTTCCGGAATCAATATTCCGGCTATCATCCGCAGAAGCGTACTCTTCCCTGCACCGTTTGTTCCAAGGAGACCGAAAACTTCTCCGTCCCGTATTTTTAATGTAACACCATTTACTGCCTTTACTTTATCAAATGATTTCTCAACATTCAGAGCTTCTATCATGATTTTCCTTTCTGCGGAATGTTTTTGATCAGTTCCATACGGCTGATCCCGATCTCCTCCGCTTCGAGAAAGAGTTTTTCAAGTCTTTCAGACAATTCTCTTTTTTTGGCTTCTTTTAATGATTCATCTCCACTGACAAAATTCCCGCGTCCTTTTACTGTATAAATGAATCCCTGTCCTTCCAGCACGGTATATGCCTTCTGTATTGTGTTGGGATTCGTAGACAGTTCCATTGCAAGATTTCTGACGGAGGGCATCTGTTCATCCGGCTGGAGAACACCCTTTAATATCTGCATTTTGAAATTTTCAACGATCTGTTCATAGATCGGTCTGGCATCCTGATAATCAATCAGTTCCATTCACTTATACCATGCGGTCAAATCACTTCCGCCGGGTCCTCCCTTCCGTTTATTTTTATTTCTTTATTTATTTTTTTATCTGAAGCATCGTGGTATTAAGGATCTGCCGATTTCATTTGTATACTGTGTGTACTAGTTCAAATAATACACATAGAATAGCATTATCAAAGTACACTGTCAACATTTGCACAGCCTGATAAATATTTTATGTTCCTGTACAAAATATGCCCATGTCAGGTATCACGACCTGTCCATGGGCATATCAAAAATCTATATATTTAGTTTTTAAAGCTGTGTACCGGTGCCGGAATTCTTCCCTTACGATTTACAAATGCATCACAGGAGAACTGGTTAACAGGCATAATCGGTGCATAACCGAATAACCCGCCAAATTCCACCTTGTCACCGACTTTTTTGCCGATTGCAGGAATCAGCCGGACTGCCGTAGTCTTCTGATTGATCATACCGATTGCCATTTCATCTGCAATAATACCGGATATCGTTGTCGCCTTTGTATCTCCCGGAATTGCAATCATATCAAGGCCTACTGAGCAGACGCAGGTCATTGCCTCGAGTTTTTCAAGCGTCAGTGCACCGGCTTCCACCGCATCGATCATTCCCTGATCTTCACTGACCGGAATGAATGCACCTGAAAGTCCTCCCACATAGGAACTGGCCATGATTCCACCTTTTTTTACCTGATCATTTAACAATGCAAGTGCCGCTGTTGTACCGGGAGCACCGGCATATTCCAATCCGATCTCGCATAGAATATCCGCAACAGAATCACCGATTGCAGGTGTCGGTGCAAGCGACAGATCCACAATACCAAACGGAACACCCAGACGCTGCGATGCTTCTTTGGCTACCAGCTGGCCGACACGTGTTACTTTAAATGCAGTCTTTTTGATCGTTTCACACAATACTTCAAAACTTTCACCACGCACTTTTTCCAGTGCGGTCTTTACAACCCCGGGGCCACTGACACCGACATTGATGATCTGATCCGCTTCCGTTACGCCATGAAAAGCACCGGCCATAAACGGATTATCATCGGGTGCATTGCAGAACACAACGAATTTCATACATCCGACTGAATCCCGTTCGCTTGTTCTCTGTGCTGTTTCGAGAATGATCTGTCCGATCAGGCGAACCGCATCCATATTAATGCCTGTTTTGGTCGATCCGACATTGACGCTGCTGCAGACACGTTCTGTTTCAGCAAGTGCCTGCGGAATGGAGCGGATCAGAAGTTCATCTGCTGCAGTCATTCCCTTTGACACCAGCGCAGAATAACCACCGATCAGATTAACGCCTACATCTTTGGCAGCCCGATCCATCGTGTGTGCAAGTGTCACAAAATCTTCCGGACATTTACACGCGGCACTTCCGACCATAGCGATGGGTGTTACAGAGATTCTTTTATTCACAATGGGAATTCCGTATTCCCTGGAAATTTCTTCTCCGGTCTTTACCAGATCCTTTGCTGCCGTCGTGATTTTCTGATACACGTTCTCATTTAAACGATCCAGATCCGAATCAATACAGGAAAAAAGGCTGATCCCCATTGTAATGGTTCTTACATCCAGATTTTCCTTTTCGATCATATCATTGGTTTCTTCCACTTCACTGATGTTAATCATTCCCTGTCCTCGCCTTCCGTCTCGGTTTTAGATTCTGTGCATGGAATCAAAGATGTCTTCACGCTGGCATTTTACAACAACGCCGATATCTTTACCGGTTTTTTCCAGATCACCGGAAATCACCTCGAAATTCTCACTGCACCCGGAAAGATCAACAATCATCATCATATTAAAGTAGCCGGAAACGATGGTCTGTGAAATGTCAAGAATGTTGATTTTCTTTTCTGCCAGATAAGTACAGATGTTCGCAATGATACCAACAGTATCTCTGCCTACAACGGTGATAATCGCTTTCTTCATAATGCTCCTCTTTTCTATATGAAATTATATTTCAACTAATGACGATAGATTCTTTCTGTCTGCTACGAAAAGCGGAATATCCCCCGCATGATACGGATTATCTCCCATTTCGATTTCAACACGAACCGTTTCATAGGCAAGTTCGGGCAGATTGTTCTGTTCACTTAAGTGACCAAGCACAATCCCTTTGAGATGGTCGTTTAACAGTCTGCACAGCAGTTCACCTGATTTTTCATTGGACAAATGTCCTCTGTCTCCCAGAATACGTTTTTTCAGCTGATAAGGATACGGTCCTGCCTGCAGCATGCGAATATCATGGTTCGCTTCCAGTAAAAGTGCATCCATATCCTTCAGGCATTCCACAGTATAGTCGCTGTAACAGCCAAGATCAGTTGCAATTCCGACTCTCTTCTCACCATAGCGGATCCGGTAGGCAACCGGTTCATTCGCATCATGCGATATCCGCATCGGAACAATGGTCAGATCTTTTAACGTTATCTTTTCATCTGCACAAAGCGTACAGAATTCAGAATCCTCCATTTCATGCTTTTTATCACTGGTATGGATTCCCTGTATCGTTCCCTGTGTTGCATATACCGGAATATCATTCTTTTTCAGAATGGTATGCAGTCCTGCAATATGATCGGAATGTTCATGCGTGACAAAATGCCGTCAATATCACTGAAGGTAAGTCCCAGTTCGTGCAATCCCATTTCGATTTTTTTCTTACTCGTTCCTGTATCGATCAGAATATGTGTTGACTCTGATCCGACATAAATACAGTTACCGCTGCTTCCGCTGGCAATACTTGCTAGTCTCATTTATCTGTTCTCTTTCCAGTACACTTCAATCCGATCGCCTTCACGAAGCTGCTGCATATAATCAGGTGTATTTCCATTGAGCTGCGTCACGATTGACCGCCCCTTTGACTGCGACAGATCAAAATCAATATAGTCAAATATATCAACAAAAATGTATTCTGTTTTACCATGCATCACAATTGGATCATCATTTACAGTCACATGCAGATCCCGTGCAAGAATTCTTTTTACCGGAGAATCCATCATCTGTGCTGCATCCGGGTCATCTGCACGAATTGCTTCCTCTGCATCTTCCGACGCTTCCGCATTCTCTTCTTCAACAGCAATCTCATCTGCATCCGGGAAGTCTCGATAGGACTCCATGATATCCTCTTCCTTCGAACGGAACTCCACCTTGAAATTCTCATATACAGGCGTGTCTCCATCTGCCTTTTCATTGTTCACGCGTATGACGATGTCCGGTGTCAGTTCGATATCCATCAGTTTGGCAATCTGTGCTGCCGTATCGTAATCGAGCACATGCACTTCATCGCCTGTCTGAATATCATAAAAAGCGGTCTGCGGCTGTCCGTTTACCGTAGCAAATCTGGAAGCCTGCACATTTTTGCCGTTCACATTTACATTAAATGATGTTTTGAATTCCGGAAGCATTTCAATGCGTGTCTTTGCAGGTTCTCCTGCTGTGGAACGCTGCACTTCTATCATATCATTTGCACGGATTCTGGTGTGAATATCTGCCGGTTTGCCGTTGAGTGTAATCACCGCTGCTTCACCTGGTTCTCCGCGAACAACCCGTTCCTGCCCGTTTACGTTAAAGAGCAGTTCCTGCCCTCTCTTGGGGAAGAGATCTTCATTCGGGAAGGAAGCCTGCATGGCAGCATCTACAATCGCAAGTCTGCCATTATCATATATCTTGGTCTGCTGTCCGTTAAAGGATACGAAAACAAAGTTATTGCATTCTTCATAAAAGCTGATACAGATACCAAGCGGCGTAACCATGAGAGAATCTTTCTCAATTCCGTCTTCCTGCAGAAAGACAATATCTTTCATGACTTCTTCGCCCCTGAGTGCAACACGTTCTTCCGATATGTTCATATCTTTTGCAATTGCCTTGGTGTATCCGGGAATACGTCCGCCGCCACCAACTACAAATACTGCACTGACCGGTTTGTCGCCGTTCAGCTTCTTGATCTGTTCCGTTACCTGTGCTGCCATGGAATCTACCAGTGGTTTGATGATCTTCTGAACATCTTTTGATGAAATGGTTTTGGTCAGCCCCATGATATCCGTATATTCTACTTTGTCCATATGGCTGGCATCTATCTTGATCTGATCTGCCGTATTAAAATCAACCAGGCAGTACTGTGCAATCATCTCAGTCAGATGATCTCCTGCTACCGGAATCATGCCATACGCCGTAATGGTTCCGTCATCCGTAATACAGATATCCGATGTTCCTGCTCCTACATCGATCAGCGCAAGATTCAGCATTCTGAACTTCTCCGGAATTGCAACCATGATGGCTGCAATTGGCTCCAGTGTCAGATTGACAACCTGGAGATCTGCTCTTTCACAGGCCTTATACAGACCATCCACTACATCATCCGGCAGAAACGTTGCAATCAGATCTACAGAAACCTTTCCTGCTTTATGTCCTTCCAGATTGGCAATCTGATATCCGTTCAGATAGTAATGCATCGTAGAATAACCGACCAGATAGAACTTCATATCCGAAGTGTTACTCTCCAGAAACTGCGCATATGCTTTCTGAACCGCCTTGGAATCAAGATTATAGATATCTTCATCCGTAACCTCGTGCCCTTCCGGATATTCTTCTTCGTAAGTTGTCTGAACGGTATGCAGTACACGACCTGCAGCTGCAATACATACATCTGTCAGATGTATATCCGTATCCCGCTCCAGCATCTCTGTCACGTTTCGTATGGTCATTCCGACCTTACCGATATCATGAATCTGTCCGTCCAGCATCGCACGTGTTTCGTGTTTCTGCACCTTCTGTGCGATAACGTGGAATTTGCCGGATTTCATATAGCCCACGGTTCCTACTACACTTCGGGTACCGATATCCAGACCGAAAACAACCCCTTCTTTACTTTGTTCCAGACTCGCCACCGATATATTCCTCCAATTCCCTGTCAATCTGAAGATATGCATCCGAAAGTGATCCGCTGTTATCGATCACAATGTCGGAATGTATTCTAAACTGTTCATCTGACAGCTGTTTCTCAAAAATTCGTGTAATCTTTTCATCCGAATAACCACGACCCGCTTTCAGCCTCTGCCTTCGGACTTCCTCGGATGCATAAATATACCACATCCGGTTCACGATATGTTCGTACCCTGATTCTATCAGAAGCGCCGCCTCAATAAAAAGAAAATCTTTTTCACCCTTTTCTTTTTCTTCCTCAATTGCGTCCCTGATAAAGGTATTTACGGCCGGATGCAGAATATCATTTACTTTTGCCAGAAGCTTTTTATCTGCAAAAATTCTTGCGGCCATTTTATTGCGGTTTATTTCTCCATCCGGCTGTAAAACACTGTCTCCGAGAAGGTCAACAATTGCATCGTAACAGGCAGTTCCCTTCTCTTTGACCCGGTTAGCCACATCATCCGCAAGAATAATATGACAGCGATAATGTTCATTTATATAGGATAAAAGTTCACTTTTCCCTGCACCGATTCCACCTGTCACCCCAATTACCATCATGATACAATATCTCCTGCATTCTGTCTCTGTTTTTTCAGCCTTTTGCATCAAACCAGTCACTGCCGCTGTGACAGTCAACGTCAAGCACCACGGCAAGATCTGCTGCATGCGTCATTTCCTGTACCAGAATATCTTCAATTATCTGTTTCTCTTCCGGCGCAGTCTCCACTACCAGTTCATCATGAATCTGCAGGATCAGGCGTGATTTCAGATGTTCACTTCGTATTCTGCGCCATACCCGGATCATCCCGATCTTCATAATATCAGCAGCCGTTCCCTGGATCGGTGCATTCATAGCGACCCTTTCCCCGAACTGTCTCTGCATAAAATTCCCGGCTTTGAGTTCCGGCATGGGTCTGCGTCTGCCAAACAGCGTAATTGCATATCCACACTCTTTTGCCTTTGCAACTGCCTGATCCTGATACTTTCTGACTCCGGGATAAGTTGCAAGATACTGATCCATATACTCCTTAGCCTCTGTCCTTGAAATATTGAGGTCATTACTCAGTCCAAAAGCAGAAATTCCGTATACGATACCGAAATTGACTGCTTTGGCATTGCGTCTCTGGAGAGAAGTGACTTCATCAAACGGTGTATGGAAAACTTTGGATGCCGTGATTCTGTGAATATCACGCCCTTCCTGATATGCTGAGATCAGTTCCCTGTCTTCTGACATATGTGCCAGGATTCTGAGTTCGATCTGTGAGTAATCCGCATCTGTAAAAAGATATCCCTCCTGCGGAACAAAAACTTTTCTGATCAGCCTCCCAAGCTCTGTGCGCATGGGAATATTCTGCAGATTGGGATCTGTAGAGCTGATTCTGCCGGTTGCCGTAATCGTCTGATGATAGGTTGTATGAATTCTCTGATCCGCTCCAATGTAATCAGCAAGCCCGTCAGCGTAGGTAGATTTGAGTTTGGTCAGCCCTCTGTATTCCAGAATATCCGCAACAAACGCATAATCGGGAGCCAGCTTCTCCAGAACATCTGCCGCCGTAGAATATCCTGACTTGGTTTTTCTGCCACCCGGAATCTGCATCTGTTCAAATAGCACTTCGCCAAGCTGTTTGGGAGAATTAATATTGAAATCCGAACCTGCCTCCTGATGAATATGCTGCTCCAGTTCCTGAATTCTGACGATCAGCTTATCACCATATTCTTTCAGTTCGTCTTTTCGGACAATGATTCCGACCCGTTCCATATCATACAGCACATACGTCAGCGGCATTTCAATCTGATTCATCAGTCGCAGCATTTCCTGTTCGCGCAGTTTCTGTTCCAGAACCGGAGCCAGCATATAATTGACACGTGCCACTTCTGCCGCATAATTTGCCACAAGTTCCGTATCACATTCGCTGAACTTTTTTTTATCAAACAGTTGTTCCCTGCTCCTGATGGTCAGGTCCAGATACTCTGCCGTAATATCCGCAATTGTATAATCATTTTTCAGCGGATTAAGCAGATACGCCGCAATAAGCGTATCAAAATTTCCTGCTTCTTTTTCCTGCGGATGATCTATTTCATAAGGTGTAAACAGATGGTAGGTATTCTTAATGTTAAATGTACTAAGACGCCCTCTCTTCGAAATTTCCTGCAGACGGCTTCCCAGATATGCCGGTGTGATCAGCCCCTCTGCATGAATGAAGAATGTCTCTTTTTCATCATATGCGAGTGCAAGTCCAATCAGATTTTTTGAATCTTTTCCATCTTCAATAATGGCAAATCCGATAAAACTGTTTTCAGCTTTTTCAGTCATTTTCTCTGCATTTGCAAAAATCTCTTCTACCTGCGCAAGGTCAGAAGTTTCATGTATAGCTGCTTCTGCATGTGCCTTTTTCTGGGAGGTTACTTTCTTCATTTTGCCTGCAGATTTCCTGTATCCAAGATCATGAAGAATTTCCGGGATTTTCTCTGTAATATCCTGCAACACTCCTGTTTTCATTATATCTATTACAGTAGAAACATCTGTATGGATCTTTAGCGCTTCCAGTCTTTTATATACCGCTTCTTCGCTGCTGCGAAGCGATTCTTTCAGCTGTATACTTTCGATATCATTATCAAGATGTCCATATATATCGGCTACAGAGCCGTATTCTTTCAGAAGTTTTCCTGCGGTTCCGGTTCCGATCAGATTATTTGCAGATAACGGCATCTCTTCGTCCGGTACAAATGCCAGCAGCTGAATCACATCTGCCGGTTCCATCTGATACTCCGCCAGAACATTTTCTCCTGTATAGACCTGACTGTCTGCTGCTCCCCCTGTTGTTTTTACCAGAACAACTCTGCAGGAGTCCGATATCAGCTGCAGCAAATGCGGTCTGCCGGTCAAAACGACTGCTTCCGCCCCTCTTTGCGCCGCCTGCCGTGCAAAAGTCCCGATCAGGTCGGCCGCACTTACATCTTCCTGCTCATACCGGTGTATCTGCAATTCATCCAGTACATTCCGAATCAGCGCAAATTGTTCCACAAGCCCTTCCGGCATTTGCGCCGAAGGATTCTGCACCTCTTCCGTTTCAAATAATACCGTGGCAGCAACCGGTTCATATCCCTGCAGCATTTTCAGCAGCAGATTCAGAAAACCGTATACGGCACCGGTATGTCGTCCCTCTTCATTAATATGATCCGGAAGCGCATAAAAAGCTTTTTTCAATATGCTTGATCCGTCTATCAGTAACAGTTTTGTCCGCCATATTTTATCAGTTCTCTCTTCTTTATAATATACTCACGCAAAAGCCTTATCGCAGAAGCAGAAATACAGCAATCAAAATGATCAGTGCGATCACCACAAGTACCTGCAGCACCAACGCTGACCATTGCAGGGAGGATCGAACCTTCATTTTGTGTCCCGCATCCCGCAGTTTCTGTTCCAGTTCACCTGCCAGATTAAACGTATTTCCATCTTCCAGTCTTTTCAGACCCACACTTATGAGGAACTGTATGGTCAGCTCTTCTCTGCAATCCTCACAGGAATTGACATGAATCAGAAATTCCTGCATCTCCTGATTGTCAAGATTGTCTTCGAGAAAAAGCGGTATCATACGTTCTGTTTCCTTACAGTCCATCTGCCGATTCCCCCACCTGTAACGCCTGCTGTTTCATGTCCATAGACCCACGTTCCGACAATTTACAGCATACACCAAATCACCCTTTCATAAAAGAGTCAAATCTGAATCATTATACACTTCTGATGATTTCCCATATTCCCAACAGAGCATCTGTCATAAAAAATCTTGCAAACAGTCGCTGCATGGTACTGAATACACCCGGTGTGGAAACGGCACGTCCGGCCATGGTATCACGAATTGCGCAGCAGGCTACATCACGCACATTCGTTGCCAGGGGAAAATGGCGGATAAAAGGTTTTTTTTCATTTTGCAGGGTTTTATTCCGTGCTTTGTATAAAAATTCCGTATCTCTGATCCAATATGGACAGATTGCCGTAACAAATATTCCCCGCGTAATCAGTTCTCTCCGGAGTGCTCTGCTGTAATGTAACAGAAAAGCCTTGCCGGATGCATAAACATTCATATATGGAACCGGTTGATAGGCAGCCGAAGAGCACACTTCCATAATATGACTTCCCGTTTTCATATAGGGAATGACCATTTGCGTCATATCTACGGCTGCTCTGCAGTTCAGTGCGATCATCTCATCGATTTCCGCCCGCGTAATATCCGCATAGCTTCCGATTTTACCGGAACCCGCTGCATTTATGAGCAGCACAACATTCGGCTGCTCCTGCTTCAGTACTTCTTCAAATTCATCAAAGGAAGCAGTCTGTGTCAGATCATATGAAAAAATACGTGTTTTACTCATAATACGTTTGCTGAGTGCTTCCAGACGATCTTTTCTTCTGGCAATAATCCAGAATTCATCCATTTCATCTCTTGCATCCAGCTGTTTGACCAGTTCACTTCCCAGTCCGCTCGATGCACCTGTAATGATCGCTATTCTCATTTTATATGCCTCCTAATATAACTTGTGCATTCCGTCTATAATATCATCCATATGTCTGTCCGTGCAGTCACGTGCAAGTTCACAGTCCCTTTTCAGAAGAATTTCATACAATTCCTTCGAATTCTCATATAGCAGCATCACACCATATCTGCTGCAGAAGCGCATCCACAGCTTTGTTGTGATCGGTTTAAAAGAAACATAGATTAATGGTAAGATACTGTTTCCTCCGGCAGCTGCAAGCTCATGCTGGAACTGAAAGGCAGCTTCTACTGCAAGTGTCACATCGTTCGATGTCCCGATTCTTTCAGTAAGTTCGGCAACCTTTTCGTAATCTTCTTCTTTTGCATTTTGTATAAATGCATCTGTTGCAAGATGTTCAACCGCTCTTCGGAATTCGAGAATCGACCTGATTTCAGACGGTTTGATCATTTCTCCTCTGTATTCCATAATTGCCACCAGTGTATCGATATTACCGTTTTTGCAATAATCGGTCACAAAAACTCCCTGCCTTGGAACAATCTCCAGAAACCCCTGTCTGGCCAAAAGTTCAAATCCGCTGTTAATCACTGCACGACTCACCTGCATCTGATCTGCAATTTCGCGTTCCGACGGCATTTTTGATCCAACCGGAAGAAGCCCGGATAAGATATTTTCTCTGATTTGTGTAACAAACATATCCTTTAAACTCGGTGCATTTAATTTTTGAAACTGCATTTTCGTTCTCCTTTGTCTCCATGGTGTTGGTTATACCACAATCCAGAGTATATTTTATCAGGTTTTTGCACGGATATCAATGTGATTTTATGTGCAAAATGCCATTTTTTGATTCACATTATTGTAAAAAGTCTATAGAATATTTATAATACATTTGTATTCATTCTACGCTGTATTTTTTCTGGACATACCAGTGTGGAAACGTATGACTGATAGATCGAAATGATCAGGAGGAAATCCGAGGTAAAATGGAAGAATTCAAAGTGCTCGAAATCAAACAGAGTGTTTTCGCAGATAATGACCGCCAGGCTGATGAACTGCGAAATAAGCTCAAAGAAAAAAAAGTATTTCTGTTAAATCTTATGTCAAGTCCGGGTTCCGGAAAAACCACAACACTTTCCCGTACCATTGAGGCGCTGCGAGATGAAATGAAAATCGGCGTTATGGAAGCTGACATCGATTCCGATGTGGATGCACGTGAAATTGAGAAGTTCGGTGCAAAAGTCATTCAGCTTCATACCGGCGGAATGTGCCATCTGGATGCTGAAATGACGAGACAGGGACTGGAAGGTCTCGATACAACCGGTATCGAACTTGCGATTCTGGAAAACGTCGGTAATCTTGTCTGCCCCGCTGAATTTGATACCGGTGCGGTAAAAAATGCCATGATTCTGTCTGTTCCGGAAGGTGATGACAAACCGCTCAAGTATCCGCTTATTTTTCAGGTTTGTGATGTCGTCCTGATCAATAAAATCGATGTTCTGCCCTATTTTGACTTCGACATGGAACAATGTAAAAAAAATATTCTGATGCGTAATCCCAAAGCAAAAATCATTCCAATCTGCGCAAAAACCGGAGAAGGAATTGCAGAATGGGCAGACTGGCTCCGCATGGAAGTAAAGAACTGGAAGAATTAAGCGCCAAAGAGAGCGCGGAAATGAGGATGAAAAATGGCTGAGGAACTCAGACCCAAAATCGTAAAACTGATTAAAATGATCGGCGGTGTTGCCGGTGCAATGAACAAAATCGAAAAGACAATGCCTGAATATTACGCTTTGGACGGTGTTGTAACGGATGAGATGGCCGATGTTGCTCTCTGCCTGGGTCTTAGACAGGAACGTACACTCGAATACATTCAGGAAAAATGCGGCAAAAGCAAAGAAGAAACCCAAAAACTGCTTGACCAGCTTTGCTATACCGGTGTATTAAAGACCTGGAAAGACAAAAAAATAGGCAAGGACGTTTATTTTATGAATATCTTTGCACCCGGCATTCTGGAAATGATGGTCAATAACCGTGAACAGCTTGCAGCACATCCTGAAATCGGGCGTGCTTTTGAAGAATATACCAGAAGACGTCTTGCTCCCATGGCAGCACTCTTCCCTGAAGGAATGGCCATGATGCGTGTTGTTCCCGTTGAAAGTGCCATCAAGGATCTTCCGGGTGTACAGCCCTGGGAAAAGCTTTCCTATTATCTTGACAAATATGATATTTATACCGTATCCGACTGTTCCTGCCGTCAGTGCCGTCAGGTTGCAGGTGAAGGATGCGGGCATCTCGCTCACGAAGTATGTATTCAGATGGGTGAGGGTGCCGAATTCTATGCAAAGACAGGGCGTGGCCGTCAAATCAGCAGGGCTGAGGTAGAAGAAATCATCAAGTTTGCCGAAGATAACGGATTGATGCATGAAATGCCGCATACAGACGGACTTGGTGAATCTTTTGCCATCTGCAACTGCTGCTCCTGCTCCTGCTTTTCCCTTCGTCTTGCTACGCTTTTCAATACACCTGATGCAATCCGTTCCAACTTTACAGCTGTCGCGGATCCTGAAAAGTGCGTAGCATGCGGACAGTGTGTAGAGAACTGTCCTTCCAATGCATTAAAACTTGGACAGCGTCTGTGTGCCAAAGATGAACCAGTCAAAAAGGAATCCATTACAGCAAGAGATCACCGCTGGACAGAAAAGAACTGGAATACCGATTATCGTGAAAACAGACAGGATGTTGCTCCTGAGGGAACTTCCCCCTGTAAGACACAGTGTCCTGCCCATATCGCTGTTCAGGGATATATCAAACTCGCTGCGCAGGGCAAATATGAAGATGCACTTGCTCTGATCAAGAAGGAAAACCCATTTCCTGCAGTCTGCGGTCGTATCTGCCCGCACAAGTGTGAAGATGAATGTACACGTGGCAAAATTGATGAACCTGTTGCAATCGATGAAATAAAGAAGTTCATTGCTGATAAGGAACTGGATGGCTCCATCCGTTATATTCCGCAGAAGCGTTATAACCTGGGCAATAAAGTTGCTATTGTTGGTGCAGGTCCTGCAGGTCTTGCCTGTGCCTACTATCTTGCAATCGACGGATATGCTGTCACCGTATTTGAAAAGCAGCCCAAACTTGGCGGAATGCTCACGCTTGGTATTCCTTCCTTCCGTCTTGAAAAAGAAGTAATTGATGTTGAAATTGAAGTACTGCGCGAAATGGGCGTTACCTTTAAGACCGGTGTGGAAGTTGGTAAAGATATCACACTCGACCAGCTCAGAAGCGAAGGTTTTGAAGCATTCTATCTGGCAATTGGCGCACAGGGCGGACGTGCTCTTGGTGTAGAAGGTGAGGATGCACAGGGTGTCATTTCCGGCGTTGAATTCCTTCGTAACGTTAACCTTGGCAACAAAGCTGATCTGACAGGAAATGTCGTTGTGGTAGGCGGCGGTAACGTTGCAATTGACGTTGCACGTACAGCAACCAGACAGGGTGCTGCAAGTGTCAATCTGTTCTGTCTGGAGAGCCGCGCTGAGATGCCTGCTCTGGATGACGAGATCGAAGAAGCACAAAATGATGCTGTCGTATTTAATAACAGTTGGGGTCCGAAGAGAATCGTCACAGAAAACGATAAGGTAACCGGAGTTGAGTTCCGCCGCTGCGTAAGTGTATTTGACGATCAGCATCGTTTCTCACCCAAATATGATGATAATGAAACCATCATTGTTCCTGCAGATACTGTTCTGCTTTCCATCGGACAGTCCATTGAATGGGGCAATATGCTGGATGGCAGCAAAGTTTCTCTTGGCCGTGGAAACACAGCACAGGCAGATTCTCTCACCTGGCAGACAGCACAGCCGGATGTATTTGTCGGTGGTGACTGTGCAACCGGTCCGAAATTTGCGATCAATGCCATTGCAGAAGGTAAAGAAGGTGCTATTTCCATTCATCGTTTTGTACAGCCTGGTCAGTCTCTGACGCTTGGCCGTGACAGACGTGAATATCATGCCTTTGATAAAGATAATGTACAGCTTGACGGTTATGATAATATTCCCCGTCAGCGTCCGCTTCATAATGAATCTGCAAAAGGAACCTTTAAGGACGATCGTGAAACCTTTACAGAAGAACAGCTGAAGAAAGAAACAGAACGCTGTCTTGGATGCGGTGCCGTACAGGTAGATTCCTACATGTGTATCGGCTGCGGTATGTGCACAACAAAGTGTAAATTTGATGCAATCCATCTGGAGCGTACCGGAAATACCGTACCGGATGCTTATGAAAAGCTTCCGATCCGCATTGCTGCAAACGCTATCAAACGTTCCGGTAAGATTGTTGCTGCTTCTTTAAAAAAATAACTTATATTGGAAAGTAATGAGGTTCTGACATGCATGAACTGGGAATTCTGAATTCCATGATCCACACAATCCAGAATGTTGTAAATGAACAGGGAATCACTGAAGTTGATAAACTGGTTATTGAAATCGGCGAATTGTCGGGCATTGTTCCACACTACATTGAAGAATGCTGGCCTGCCGCAAGATACAAAACGTTCATGGAGAATACAGAACTGGAGCTGATCGTTATTCCCGGTATGGTAAAATGCAGAGACTGCGGAGAAGTATTCAATGCAGTCTCCGCTGATCTGGCATGTCCCAGATGCGGCAGCAACAGCATGGAGATTCTGGAAGGAAACGACATGATAATCAAAGAAATCGTTTGCAGATAATACGTTATTCCTGATCTGTAAATACCAAAAAGGTTTACCGGCCATATATACTATGGTCAGTAAACCTTTTTTATTATTCCGTTTTGCTCATTTTCCTCAAAAGAGTCACTTCTTCATATCCATTGCCAGTTTTACAGCGTGATATGCCCCATCATAGATGCCGATTGATTTATTGATCATAATATTATGACACATATCTGCAAGTAACTGTCTGTCCTGCATAAACAGATCCAGCATCTGAACCGTATGTCCAAGATCTCTGCATTCAAGCGTACCGTCTCCTATTTCTGCTGAATGAATTGCTCCCCACATTTCATGCTTGCCGACACGCCTGATAAAAAGTTTGGGGACAGGGTAAAACGCGAGTTCACTGGGTTTGGTAACCAATACATCACAGCTTCGCATTAAGAGATTCGTACAATATACTGCCTCAAAAATATTTTCATGCCAGAATCCATGAATTCCACTCACTCTTCCGGCGGGATCAAGTGCAAATTCTGCAAATTCTTTTGTATCCTGCCAGTTACCAAAATGCTCGGAGGAAAAGTCTTTCATCTGTGGTATTTCCTGTATCAGACTATCCCAGACACTGCGATAATCTCCTACGTTCACATAAAGTGCAGCCTTTTTCTCCCTGATCATTGGAAGCAAATGTCTGATGATTCCGGCAAAAATTTCTTTCTGTGCTCCTGCTCCTCCAATTGTCAGCAAGAAACGCATCGGTTCGCCCATCTTGTTTCTCAGTACTCTTCTCTCACAATCCGATTCAATATTGCTGACCAGTTCATGATCAACATAATGTCCGGTATATACAAGTTCCTTTTGCGGAATGGGTTTACATACTTTCTTTTTATTCATACCGTTCAGAATCCGATATCCCATATAGGCATTATGACACTGTACCGTATGAATGCTTCCTTCTGAAAGATGAAGCGCCATGGGCCAGTTATCGGGAATCGCATTGACCACATACTTCATTCCTGCGTGCACAGCCGCCTGCGCAGGCCATACATGTGTTGCAATAACCGGAATATCTTTGGGAATGTTCTGATAAACAGGTGCCATAAGTTCTGCATTTTTCTGATCAATTGCATTATAGGACAATGCTCTGAAACCCTCATAATTGACAGGCTCCCATACCAGTTTATTGAAGACCTGATTTGCAGACATCCTTGATCCCAGAGAATACAGGTCATTCTGTGCACTGATTACCTTTGTACAGGTTGTCTGCGGATAAGAATTCAAATCCATCCAGTAAGGTGTATACCCGAGATGGTTCGCACAGGATGCCATTGCCATGGAAATTCTGTAATGCCCAAATCCCATACGGATATTTCCTACAATAATTCCTTTTTCTGTGTCAAACGTTTTGTCTCCTGTTTCATCCGACAGTGTAATATTCTGCACCCCCAGTGCAGTTCCGATATAGGGGTTTTCTGATATCGCAATTTTATAATTTTTCTGCGCATCGTCTCCGAATTTCCTGCTGAATTTTTTTTTCGAGCTGCATGCCTTTTGACAGGTTCTCTTTGTCATGGCATTTCCGAAAATCATTTTTGATCTGTCCATTTAGCACCTCTAATTTTAATTGTCGGATTGAAGGAAACGGCATCACCGGTTCAACTTCGCTCGCCGTATTCTTCCGTCTACCGGAAATCCTTTTACATTACATTCCCGGTATCCTCACAGGATATGTGAAACAGAATAGATATCTTCTGGCTGCCACAGCTCAAATGCAGCCTGGCATCACCACTTTGCCTTTTCGTTTTTACATACGTACCTGCCATACCGCCTCGCAGCGGTACAGCCTGTGGCCCGATTATCGCAAGCGCACCCTCCGTTTCCAGTTGTACGGTTTCCATGCAAAAAGGCAGCACATTTCCATTTTCATCAGTTGCTCTGATTCGGATCAGTGCAACATCATAGGTTCTTTTCTCACATAAATCCGTATGATCGGCTTCTGCTCTCAAAAATATCTGCTGCATCGTCTCCCTGATTACTGTTTTGACCGTTTTCCCACCGCAGACTGCTTCAAACCGAAATGACGTTGATTTGCCTCCCCAGTCACCAATATATTTATTATAGAGCCGCAATGCATCTTCCCATTTCATATGGTATCGGACTGCCGCCTTGAGCGCTTTTGCTTTAACGGAAAGTGCAATATCTCCAAGCCCTTCCATTGCCGCTGCATTCAGCAGTTCTTTGATTCTTTCCGATTTTGCTTTTGAAAAATGTTCTTTTTCCACGAGCTGATTTCCGATGTAGTCATCGATCAGAATCGGTCCATGTGCCAGATTACGATATGGTGAATCGGCAGCAGTATATTCTTTGATCAGATTATCATTTCTGTACATTCTTACAGCATCTGCATTGGTGAAGATCCAAACTGCACCGCGAATGCATTCTGCATGTTCTCCGATGTCCATCCCGGAACTGATCTCCAGCACAGCATCATGGTCTCCCTGACTCCTGTAGACCGCCGCCGCAAGTTTTGGATTACGGAACATATCCATGACCCCATGATAACAGATTCTGTCACCGCTTCCAAAATCTTTATGTGTATTGTAATCAAACATACACCATCCAAAGCTTCCACAGATACCCTTTTGTCCGGCAACTGCATCCAGGACATTTGCATGGCGAATCGCATGCTCCATACGCCTGTTTTCCGGATCAAACGCTTTGGTCGGGAACATATGCCCGTTATACTCTGTAATCAGATAGGGTTTATTTCGCTCAGATGTTATCCGTTTCCTGGCTTCACAGCCATTATTCCTGCCATTATGGCTGAAGTCATTATAAGTATATACATCTTCCAGCAGATTGCTCTTTTTGATTGCTCTTACCCCTCCTGTCTGTCTTGCGGGATCGAGTCGATGCGCAATCTGATTGGTCTGCTGATAGAACGCATCATCATCCGAAGATTCATTGATCCTGACTCCCCACAAAACAATGGAAGTATGATTCCGATACTGTAAAATCATTTCTTTCAGATTCACAATGGCCTGGTCTTTCCATTCTTCGTTACCGATATATTGCCACCCCGGAAATTCCATCAGTACCAGAAGGCCCAGTTCGTCACACCTGTCAATAAAGTCATGGGACTGTGGATAATGGGAAGTTCTGACTGCATTCACGCATAATTCCTTTTTCAGAATATCCGCATCCAGCCGCTGCATGGATGCAGGCATGGCATAGCCGACATAAGGATAACTCTGGTGCCGGTTCAATCCGCGTATGGTATATTTCCTTCCATTCAGATAAAACCCTTCACTGCGAAATACCGCATTTCTGAATCCAAACCGGGTTACTTTTCTATCCAGAATGATATCTCCTTTTAAAAGTTCTACCGTAAGATTATAAAGTGCAGGTCTTTCTACATCCCATATTGCTACAGGCAGTGTCCTGTAAAGTGTTCGCGTTGTTTCCTGCCGAACCTGCGCCGTTCCAAGGAGCTGACTCTGTTCATATGCGTCCCCTGCGGCATCCTGCTCCTGCAGGGAAATGCGCTGCAGAGTCTGCCGGATAAAATAATTTTGTCCCAAAACCTTTTCTGCAAAATCCATAAAGGAAAAAGGCAGGCTGATCTGTATCTGCAGTTCTGCCGGTGTGATCAGCAGCCCGGGATTATTTTTGTCGAAAACAAACGTGTCTGGCAAATTTGCTTCAACAAAAACATCCTGCAGATAAATCTGTTCTCTGACTGCAAGCCATACCTCACGGTATATTCCGCCATAGGTCATATAATCAACTACATTTCCAAACGGAGGGACATTCTGCTGCTCTGTACTGTCTACACGAACTGCAATCAGAATTTCTTTCTTTTGTCCGACAAGCTCTGTTATCTCAGCCTCAAACGCCGTATAACCACATTCATGCGTACGAACCAGTTTTCCATCGATATATACTTCAGCCGTATGAGCGATTCCTTCAAAATGCAGAAACAGTCTTTTGCCCGCCCACTCCGAATCAATCAAAAGCACTCTTCTGTAACAGCTGATCTTCCGGTATTGCGATTCATCAAAATAATGGTACGGCGTTATGGCAACCGTATGCGGTATTCTGATATCCGGCATCATCCGATCATCAAATTCCGGGTCGCACATTTCCCATTTGAATTGATCTGAAAACTTCCAACCTTCATTGAGCAAAATCTGTCTTGTCATTTTGTTCTCTCCTAAATGTAGGAAACTTATTTTATGTTTTAAGTTTCCTACATTTTATCATTTTATTTTTTTTTCATCAAGAAAACCTTTCTACAAACTTTTATTTTTTCTTTGTGCAGATTTTTCTGCAAACCTGTTTTGCTCTGCATATTCAAAAAACATATGTGATTCTTCCGTGCTGTCTGGTCTAAGACTGCCTTTCTTATATATATCCGCGCATACAAAAAAGTCCGCAGCACATTGATTCATGTACTGCGGACTTTTTTCTTTATGCTTTGATCATAAGAACCAGAAAACATATCAGATCATGAAACTTCCTGCCTCATTATCATTGATCACATAATATACCCGGTCTTCCTCCGGTTTAACATACAAATCTATGTTTTTTATATCCTTAACATCTTTTTGCAGATCATATACCCATACATTCTTTGCATCCTGCACAATTTTGGCGTAAGAAATTGATTTTTCACCATATTGAATCTCTACATTGGTCTGAAAATTTTCTGTTTTTTTTACTGTCTGTTTTGTTGTCCCTTTTGTTGTCTTTTTTGTTACCTTTCCTGCAGTTTCTGTTTTCTTTAAAGCCATCTTCATCTCCCCTTTCCATAATCGATAACGGTAGTATCTTAGATAAATCACAATTTTGTATCTCTATCTGTTAAAATAATTTCTGATCAATGCCTGACCTCTGAATATCCAAAGCCATTGCATACTGCATCAATCGGTTGTCCCTCATCACACATTTTACACTGCTCTGCGCTATAGGTCGCATAATCAGGCAGATCTGTCTTTGAAAAAAGATAATGAATCGGGCATCCCGCTACCGTATGTGCTGTCGAAAAAATTGCCGATACGCCGCTGATCCGTCCGCCATAATACTTAATTCCTTCAATTGCTCTGCTGAGCGTCTTCCCTGTTGTGGTGGAAGCCAGCAGCAACAGTACATGCTTGTTCTCAACCATCATTCTCATATTATCCCGTATGATCATCTGTCCTGCATGGTCATATTCCGGTGTCATGACATAGATTGTTTTATGCTGGTTCATTGATACAAAACCTGCTTTTGTCAGATCTTCAGCCAGATATGCACCGATTACTTCCGTTCCGTCCATGCACACGATTGAATCAACAATCGTGGAAGACACATATTCCTGTGACAGTGCCTTTGCTACTGCCATTGCCTCATTCTGCCTTGTTTTCATGGTCGTCATATCAATATAATAATTAATATGAGAGTTGGGTGTTACAAAATGTCCCGGAATAACCTTCAAAATAACGTCTGGGAACTGCTTAGAAAGAATTTTTGTATATTCACGCATATCCATACCCCCTGTTATATGATGTCTTATACCGTTCTTTGATTCATATACAATTTATATTATTAATAATAGCACATTATCAAACGAATTAGCATTAAATTTTGTATAAACATGAATATTTATAAAAAAGCTTACTTGTATACACATCTGTCCGGCTGTAAAATCAGACACAGAAATATTATGAAGAAGACGAGGTACGCAATGAAAAACGATTGTAATGAAAAATTATTTTTTGCTTCGGATTATATGGAAGGCGCACATCCCCGGATTATGCAGCGTCTTGTCGAAACCAACCTTGTGAAAACACCCGGTTACGGTACCGATTCCTATTGTGATTCTGCAAGAAACAAAATCCGCACTGCCTGTAATTGTCCTTCCGCTGACATTTTTTTCCTTGCCGGCGGTACGCAGACAAATGCAACCGTCATTGACGCAGTTCTGCGCTCTTATCAAGGCGTAATTGCCGCACAGACCGGTCATATTGAAGGTCATGAGGCCGGTGCAATTGAATTAGGCGGGCATAAAGTACTGACACTTCCCCAGAAGCTTGGTAAGATCAGTGCCGATCAGATTGCTGCATTTATGGCTGATTTTGAAAATGATGCCAACCATGCACACATGGTAATGCCGGGCATGGTCTACTTATCTCAGCCCACGGAATATGGAACTTTATACACACGCGAGGAGTTAAAACAAATTCGTGAAGTCTGCTGCAGATACAGCCTTGCTCTCTATGTAGATGGCGCCAGACTGGCTTATGCACTGTCCTGTCCCGCAAATGATGTTTCACTGCAGGATCTTGCTGCACTGACAGATGTATTTTATATCGGCGGCACAAAATGCGGAACACTTTTCGGCGAGGCCGTTGTCATTCCCGGACATGATTTTATTCCGCACTTTTTTACAACAGTCAAACAGCATGGTGCCCTACTTGCAAAGGGTCGTCTTCTGGGTATACAGTTCGATACGCTCTTTACAGATGATTTGTATCTGCATATCGGAAAACCCGCAATTGATGCCGCAGAAAAGATTCGCCTTGTTCTGCGCAGCTGTGGCTACACCCTGTATTTTGAAACCCCGACCAATCAGATCTTTGTTATAATGGAAAATGAAAGACTTCGTTCTTTGGGTCAACAGGTAGAATACGGTTTCTGGGAAAAATACGATGACACACATACCGTAATCCGTCTTGCAACAAGCTGGGCAACCACAGATGAAGAAGTGGAAAATCTGACTCGCATTCTGCACGGCTGCTCATAATAAGGAGACACCTATGTTTCAGAAACTTGCCGCACGTGCCCGTAAATTAAAGACTGATGTCCCCGCGCTGTTTCTGTGCATGAAAGACAGCGAGACTCCTGTAATAGCCAAAATACTGGCAGGGCTGACACTGGCCTACGCTCTCTCACCAATTGATCTGATTCCGGATTTTATCCCTGTACTGGGCTATCTGGACGATATGATCCTGTTACCCGCCATGGTCGCACTTACCATACGTCTGATTCCGCCCGCTGTCTTTGCACGATGCCGGATAGAGGCGGAAGGCCTGTGGGCCAACGGGAAACCCGGGAAATGGTACTTTGCCATACCGATTGCGCTATTCTGGTGTGTGATTTTATTCCTGATTCTGCGCAAATTTCTTCACGGATTCAACTGACAGATGAATTGACAAACGCTTCCGTCAGCGGATAATATAATTCGAATCTATTATAAAAAATGACAAAGATAAAAACACAAACGTGCTTTTGCACAGATCCGGTAGGTAGTCCGGACGCAGCATTTGCTGTCAGTAGCCCTCCCTCCTTGGGACGTCCGTTCTTTGTCCATAACAATGTAATATCACAGGGAGGAATCTGTTATGGACAAACAATTTTGCAATCTGACTGTGTTTTTTGAAGATCCGTTCTGGGTCGGTGTTTTTGAAATCACTTCCGCCGGAAAAATGGCAGTATGCAAGATGACCTTTGGTGCAGAACCAAAAGATTATGAAATATATGATTTTGTTCTGCGGCATTTTTATTCTTTGCATTTCGGCCCTACTGTTCCAGTCTCACACAAAGAAAATACAACGAACCCCAAGCGTCTGCAGCGTGAAATTCGGAAAAGTCTGCAAAATGTCGGTATCGGAACAAAATCACAACAGGCACTCAAGCTCCAGCATGAAGAGAACAGAAATACACATCAGAAAAAAACACATCTGGAAAAGGAAATGAAACAATTGATGTTGTTTGATATGCGTCAGCAGAAAAAGAAAGAAAAGAAAAAAGGTCATTAAAAATGATGACTGATGAAATCTTCCAGTACCGGATTCAGCTTATCGGCATTGCGCATTGGAAAGTCATGGTTTGCATCCGATAACTGTCTGGTCATACAATGCGGATTCTTTCCAAGCATTTCCAGAGATGTCTTCATATCCCGCACCTCCTTATCTCCGCAAACCGCCAGCATGGGAACTGTAACCGCATAATAAGAAGGTATGATGTTCTTCAGTTCAAACGTATGTATAAAAAAGGATCGATATACCTGTGGCGTGATGGCCTGTGCATAGGCAGTCAGCTTCGCTGTCTGCTCAGCGGTATATCCCCAATATTTACCCTGCAGTCTGGTCAGGAACTGCAAATGCAGCAGTTTGGCTGACAACCCGGCCAGTTTTTCATATTGTTTTACCGTCTTCTGCACCGGATTCACCCATGCACTTAAGAAAACAGCAAATGAAAACAGCTCAGGATGTGCACTTACAAGCGACACCGCAATCTGTGCCCCAAGAGAATGACCTATCATTCCGATTTTGTCCTGTCCCATCCTGCCGATCAGTTCAAGAAGCTCCTGCTGCATCTGATCCGGATCATATTCCCTGCCGGCAGATGCACCTGCTCCATGCAGATGCGGTACAACCAAATGATAATTTCCAAGCGCTTCATACTGATGGCAAAAGGTATCCAGTGCTCCGGCTCCGTGCAGGAGCAGAATCGTCTTCTGCCCGGGATTTCCATATTCATCATATTGAATCATTCTGTTTCACACGCCCTTCTCTGTCAGGTTCTGAATCTGTAAGAAATGCTTCTATTCTTGTATTTACTTCATCACTGTTGTCATAATTGGAATTATGTGCCGCATCCGGTATCACATAAAAAGGAAATGCCGTTTCCTTATTCCACTGCCTGCAATATTGCATGACTTTCCCTGTATGGTCATGTTCTCCTACAAGGATCAGCACCGGACAGGTAATTCTGAGATTACAGTTTTCCTCCAGAAACCCTGCAAATCCAATTCCCATCAAATGACACAACTCCTTTTTTGTATAAACCGAAAGTGACCTGCACATATTATTGCGTCCCTCTTTTGTACAGGAGCAGGCCTTTGCCATTTCCCTTATCAGAAGTTTATGCGGATAACACCGAGACATCCATTCCACCTGATGGAGCCACCATTTATCTGATTTTGAATAATACTGTTCGCCGAAAGGGCAGGTATCGATTCCGACAAAACCGGTGACCATCTGCGGATATTTTTTCATAAAAGTCTGTGTGATATATCCACCCATCGATTGTCCGATAAAAACAGCCTCTGTGATCTGTTCTCTTTCCAGAATATCCCGCAGCTGATCGGCTGCACGGGAATAAGAAAAATCACTGTAAGGTCTGGATCTGCCATGTGCCGGATTATCCCAGCACAAAATATTGTATCTGCCAATAAAGTATCTGATCTGCCGCTCAAATAATGTATGATCAGCCGTCAGACCATGCAGCAAAACCAGTGTCCTTTTATTCGCGCAGCAGCTGCTGACCCAATATACGATCCTGCCATTTTCTGTTTGCAGCTCTTTCTGATTCAGTTCTTCAAATATATTTTTTTTCATTATACAACTGCCTCACTTTTACTTTGAAGGGGAAGTCCATCCTGAAGAACCTCTTGTTCTTATAATTGAAACGCTTCAACCACCTTTGCCACAAGCTGAAGCAATCATATTTTCAGTATAAATCCTGAATACTTTTTGTGCAATTATTCGTCCGTTTCGTGTCGTAGGCTGCATATGAATTTCTGATGCAGTCATCAATTCTTCTGATACTGCCACCGATGCATTGTTATATGAATATGGCGAAGATAGTACCATAACAGATATCCGTCAGCGTATGATTCGATAATCCTGCTGATATATTAAAAAATTATACCGGAACCGGCATTGCATTCCATTCACTATCCTTATAAAATATCCATTGTATTTACTTTTTTATTTCTGTCTGTTTTCCGTAAAGGAGCCTGTCAAAAGCGTCGTTCCGGACCTTTATGTACCACTGATCCGGGCTGCCTTACTTTTGTACACAAATACCGGATCTGTGCTTCAGATGCCTGAATCTCCCTTTTTACAGAAAGGAAAAATCATGAAATTTAATCCAAAAGAAATTATACTGAAAGACAGCAGAAAATGTATCCTGCGCAGCCCTGAAAAAAAGGACGCTACCGCAATGCTGGAATATTTGAAGTGCACTTCCGCAGAGACACATTTCATGGTGCGTTATCCGGAAGAAATAACTGCCTGCATCGAATCAGAAGAAATCTCTCTGCAGGACATTCTGGACAATCCGTATAATATTATGATCGCTGCTTTTGTAGATGGTGAACTTGCAGGTAATACCGGAATCAATATTGTACGCAACCATATCAAAATGCGTCACCGGTCCTGTCTGGGTATTTCCATCAAAGAAGCTTACTGGCATAATGGTGTAGGCACAGCACTCTTATCGGAAGCCATATCCTTTGCCAAAAGACAGGGCTATGAACAACTGGAACTCGGTGTTTTTGAAGATAATACAAGAGCACATGCACTATATCGTCATCTGGGTTTTGAAGACTGGGGTATCAGCAGACATGCCTTTAAACTAAAAGACGGTACCTACCGGGATGAAATTCAGATGGGACAGATTTTTTCCGAAAACCAAATCATACCACCAAAACCTTATCTTCATTTGTAAAGGAGACCACATGAATATAAATATTGCCATGCTGCAGCTTCTACCCGGAAAAAGCACTGCAGAAAATCAAAAAAAAGGAATGGAAGCCTGCCGCAGAGCCAAAGAAATGGGAGCTGATATTGCTCTTTTCCCTGAAATGTGGAGTGACGGCTATCAGATTCCGGAAGATCGTAAGCTTCTGCAAAGTCTTGCAGTCCCTTCCGACGGAGAATTTGTAAACTCTTTTTCCGGACTGGCCGCCCAACTGGATATGGCAATCGCAATAACCTTTCTGGAACAGCATGACCCGCTCCCCCGCAACACAATGTGCCTGTTTGACCGTTTCGGTCATAAGGTTTTATCTTATTCCAAAGTTCATACCTGTGATTTTGGAGATGAAAAAAGACTCAGCGCCGGTGATGATTTCTATGTTACAACACTGCATACTGCAAAAGGGGATGTTGAGACAGGTGCCATGATCTGCTTTGACAGGGAATTTCCCGAAAGTGCAAGGATTCTGATGCTCAAAGGCGCAGAATTAATTCTTGTTCCCAATGCATGTCCCATGGAAATCAATCGAATCTCACAACTGCGCGGGCGTGCCTATGAAAACATGCTGAGCATCGTGACCGTAAATTATCCGGACGGTCACCCTGACTGCAATGGTCATTCTACTGCTTTCGATGGTATTGCATATACTCCTGACTCTGCCGGTTCACGTGATACGCTCCTTTTGGATGCCGGAGAAAAAGAAGGTATCTATCTTGTAACAATGCCGATTGACGCAATCCGTTCCTATCGCAGCCATGAAGTACATGGCAATGCGTATCGCCATCCGGGCAAATATCATATTCTGACTGAATTAGATATCCGGGAGCCCTTTATCCGTAAGGATTACAGAGTCTGAACTGCCAAAGGAGTTTTTATGAAAATACTTGTTGTCGGAGGCACCCGCTTTTTCGGGATTCCCATGATAGAAAAACTGCTGCAGAACCGGCATGAAATTACGCTTGCCACACGCGGTAATACCCCTGATCCTTTTGGCAACCGTGTCCGTCATATACAAATAGATCGAAGTAACCCCGATACGATTCATCATGCCTTATCCGGACAGCATTTTGATGTGATCATCGATAAAATCGCCTATTGTTCCAATGATATCCGCTATCTGCTCGATGCTGTTTCCTGTGATCGTTATTTATGTATGTCAAGCGCATCTGTCTATGATCCGCTGTATATCAATACGATGGAAGCAGATTTTGATCCGTTTCAGACGAAACTGATCTGGTGCAACCGTTCTGATTACAGCTATAATGAATGTAAACGGCAGATGGAATGTGCGGTCTTCCAATACCGCAGTCTGTCCGATGCTACCGTAATACGCTATCCTTTTGTGATCGGACCGAATGATTATACAAAACGCCTGGAATTCTATGTGGATCATGTCATCAATGACGTTCCCATGTACATTGATAATCCGGACAGCCGCCTCGCCTTTATACATGAAACGGAAGCCGGCACTTTCCTTGCTCATCTGACAGAGGCTCCTCTTACAGGTCCTGTAAACGGATGTTCACATGGCACAGTCTCTGTAGGAGAAATACTGGATTATCTGGAACAGAGAACAGGAAAAAAAGCACTTCTGTCACAAAATGGCACTCCTGCTCCCTATAACGGAGCAGAATCCTATACTTTGAATACCGATAAAGCCGAGTCCTGCGGCTATCGTTTTTCTGATCTGAACAGTTGGATTTATCAGTTGCTGGACCTTTTTCTAATACAAAATACAATAAAGTAGAAGCAAAAAAATATTCATTCCCGCAATACCTTAAATGTGACCTCTGCATAAAAGTTACACTAAACGGCATCCATTACCAAGGCATCTGTCTTATGGCTTAAGGAATGTCATCAGTTCATCAAAGCTTTTCCCGCTGCTTTGCAGGGCTTTCATGACGAGCTTTGTCTGATACTTTTGCTTTTGTTCCTGCAAAACCTCGAGTTTTGCTGCGGTTTTATCATATTTCTGGTGGAGATTATTTAACTCCTCCTGAATTTTGGCAATCTCAGCATTTATGGATTCGATTGTTCTTACACGTGCCATTGCTCAGACCTCCTTTGATTTATTCATGAGTGGCTGATTGCTGGCCAAAAGATTGCTTATTTCTGCAACTCCCGTCCTGATGCTGTCTTCATTAAGCCCGAAGGCCGACAGAATAATTTTCTGCTTTTTGGTCACTGCATGATCCAAAGCATAGCTGCCATTGTTCCGACGGACCATTTCAATCTTTTCAAGTTCCCTGAGAGCCGCCGGTACAGTCATATAGTTCGGACTGCTTTCAATCTTCAACATGGTCTCCTTCAGGAGGTTGTATATCCGATTCCTGACAATAAGAGCAACAAACTCTATAAATACCTTTGATGACAGTGCCTCTTCAGACTGGACACGCATGCTCTGACATCCGAGAAAAGTCTTATCTGCGCGGAATAACTTTTCAGAAATATCCCTGCCTTTATACTGAATCAGAGCTTGAAAGGCAGTCATTTTTTCTGAGGTTATGATGCAGAAGTATCCGCAAAGATCCAGCTCTTTCTGGATGACATCGGGTCTTTCCTGTATACCTATGAGCTTCTTTCCCTTGTAATACAGGGAAAAGTAGTGATTGTATGTAGGACCGAATTTTGTGTCAGTTCCGATATGCTTCTCAAGGAACTGATGCATGCTGTCGATGCTCTGTTCTAATCTTTCCCTTTCAGCTGCCTGCTTTGAGGGTTTGTAAAATATATGGAAATACCGGTCATCGGTATCATCCTCATATAACCTGGAGGTGATTGTCATGCCATAAACCTTATAGGCACGGATCGCGCATCTACGGTCAGTCTCAAATGTATTACGTACACTGTCAACCATCGCAGACACAAGAGACTTACAGCCCTTAGCCATTATTATGAATGAGTAATGGTTGGCATCCATGTAACGGATGTTCTCTTTGCTAAAATAGCCACGGTCAAGAATAAAACCTATCTTCTTATAGCCATACGCGATTGCCTTATCGACCATGCATCTGAACTGCGATACATCAGTGATAGAACCCGGATATTCTTCATAAAACAGAGGAACACGATTCGACTTATCAAAGGCAATGGAAACATTGAATACTGGAACACCCTTGTCATCCTTGGCTTTGCCGAATTCGACAAGATCCATGTCTCCAGCCTGGCAGTTCTTGTTAGTGGAATCGTAAGAAACATAAATTCTCTGCTTCTTATCTCTTCCGGTATTCCAGTCATCAAGAAATCCGATGATCTGGTCGCGTCCAATCGATGAGAGCAGCCTGCTGACAGCCGAATCACTGTAAATCTTCATCCGGTCAGAAAACAGCGGATGGCAGAAAGCAAAGTCTGGGTAGTATTGACCAGCATTGTCCTGATCAATGATAGAAAATGCCACAAGATCAAGGAACAGCCTGGCACTTGTGCCAAGACGTTTGAAAAGTATCTTTGGAAGCTGATATTCCTCAAGTACATAACGGATGACAATGTATGAACCGATTCTCATGCAGCAGCTTCTGTCAGCCTCTGAACGTTCTTCAGGAAAGACAGCATCAGGAAAGAATTCCTGATACCTGTCGTTAGGGTACATCCTGCTCGGGTCGGTTGGAACCTGCTTACCGATAATGGTTCTCTTTGGTATGGAATATTGCTTCACGCTGTTATAATCAGTGCCGTATTGGTACAGGATATAAACGGCAGAGCCTTTCTTCTTGGTGATGATCTTACCCTTCACCATGGGAGTCTGAATCGCTGAATCGTAGTACATGTGAGGTCTCCTATTTAGTGTAACCGTTACACTAAATATATCACAGTTCAGCTGACTTTTCAATAGGAGAACATTAGTATGATTTATGCGAATTCAAACAGTTTTTTTACTAGTAGAACTTAGTTAGTGTAACTTTTTTGAAGAGTTCACATTAAAAGGAGAACCGATATGTCAGTAGAAAATGGTGAATGGATCATACATGGTGTGGAATGGGATGACCCAAAACGTATCCGCTCTTATCAGGAACTGATGCACCGGATTAATGAAATTGGTTTTTTACCTCTTTTCCGGAATGAGATCGAAGGATTTTCTGTGGAAGAACATGCTGCAAAAGATTACTGGTGGAGCGGTAACCAGGAACAGGATCCGTGGGAATGGCGCGGTATGATTGCAAGAACGGGCGAAATTGCGTATGGAAAATTTTTTCATAATAAAGCCGGATTTATTTCCAGAAAATGGCTTCCCTATTTCGTGAATTACAGACGCGGCGGTTATGATTTTGACTCCCGCTGGGATGATGAACTTGCCAGTATCCGTTGTAAGAAAATCATGGACTGTTTTGCAAATCGTCCGGAATATGCAAGCTATGACCTCAAATCTGATGCAGGTTTTGGTAAAGGAGGAGAGAAAAATTTTGATGGAATTCTGACCCTGCTCCAAATGCAGTGCTATCTTACCATCAAGGATTTCCGCTACCGAAAGAACAAACAGGGCGTCGACTATGGCTGGTCCGTTTCCATCTATACGACTCCGGAAGCCTTATGGGGACAGGACTTTACCCGTTCTCATTATGACGAATCTCCTGCTCTTTCCGGAGAAAGCATCCTGCATCAGGTTAAAGCGCTTTATCCATCCGCAGACGATAAACTGATTCGAAAAGTAATTCTGGGATAATTTTGCACTGGAATAAGGGAGACAAAATGCTGACAGACGATATCCGTTTTTTGACCAAAAGAGCACTGTGGGAAACCGAAAATCTGATAACCTGTATTCCGGACAGTCTCTGGGAGAAACGCTATGATGAAATTCCCATGTGGAAATATCTATACCATATGCTTTTTTCCATGGACAGGTGGTACATTAACCCTGCCGATCCGGATTATGTGCCACCATCCTTCCACACCGCCGGATTGAATGATCTGAATGTTGTTCCGGATTCTGAGCAGCTGACCCGTGCCATGCTTACCGCATATTATGAAAGTATCAGAGATAAACTGCTGCAGTACACAGATACTCTGCAGGATCGTGTTCTGACAGAAACCCCGGTCGGATGCGATATGTCTGCTTTTCTCCTGATCCTTGGTCAGTTTCGGCACTGGCACAGACACATGGGCATCATCTATGGTTTTCTGATTGCAGATACCGGGAAATGGCCTTATGTTCTGAATATGTGCGGTGCATATCCGGACTCTCCCATGCCGAACTTTTACTGATCCTGCAATCTGATCCTCAGATTGCATCCCGGATTCAGGTTTAAACGTTTTCTGTGTACAGTATACAAAATATCAGTTGAAAATCTGTCAATCAATTTTCATGGAGGACAACCATTTATGATTCGCAGTATTTTATTTGATTTTGATGGGGTGCTGACACTGGATGCCGCAGGCTCCCTGAGCATTCTGAACTACCTGTCCGTGCAGACAGGAATCTCCTTATCCCTGCTGGAGAATGCCTATTACCAATATAATGCGGATTTGCTGGACGGGCGGCTTACACACAGAGATATCTGGGCCGGTTTCTGTGCACAGATCGGTATGGAGATTGATTTCAGTCTCCTGACCGATTCGTTTATCCATACACCGATCGACACAGATATGCTTGCCTACGCTGCTGAACTGCACGGGCAATACCGGCTTGCCATGGTCACAGACAATAAGGCTGATCGCATGAACACCATCTGCTCCCATTATCACCTCAATGAACTTTTTAATGTTGTTGCGGTTTCTGCAACGTTTCACTCCGGCAAAGCGCATCCTGAAATATTTGCGGATACACTTCGGCAGCTGAACTGTCTGCCTGCGGAATGCATTTTTATCGATAATACTGCTTCGAATCTGACCATTCCCGGTCAGATGGGCATCCATACCATACTTTATGACGACCGGGCAAGAGATCTGCCTGCCCTTCGAAATGCGATTCATGCATTCACACAATAATTTCCGTCTGCTGTGAATCTGACTGTTTCTTTATTCTTATGAGGTGTAATATGATATTGGAATCATAATGAATCAGAATCCGAATGACAAAAGCAATAAAAGTGCCGAAGCAGCACGGAAATGAGGCAGATCATGAAACAGGAAAAAAGACAGAAAACAGTTGTCATTACCGGTGCCAGTTCCGGAATCGGAATGGAATTTGCACGCAGCTATGCAAAGATGGGTTATCGTCTGATTCTGACAGCCAGACGAAAAGAACTTCTGGAACAACTCTCAGAAGAGCTGAAAGTTCCCTGTGTCATTCTGGCGGCAGATCTTTCTGATGAATCGGAATGCTATCGGCTCTGCGGACAGCTTGAAAATGAATCTGTTGACGTTTTTATCAATAATGCGGGATTTGGTACCTGTGGCAGTTTTGCAGAAACTGATCTTTCAAAAGAAGTATCCATGATTCATGTCAATATTCAGGCGATGCACATTCTGCTTAAAACAATGCTCCGCAAAATGAAAGCGCAGGGTCATGGGCGGATCCTGAATGTCGCTTCTTCTGCAGGTCTTTTCCCTGCCGGCCCTTATATGGCTGCCTATTATGCATCTAAGGCTTATGTTGTCAGTCTGACCAAAGGAATTGCAGAAGAACTGCGTGAAGAAAACAGTAAAGTCTATGTATGTGCCCTCTGCCCCGGTCCTGTTAATACCGAATTTAATGACAGAGCAGATGTTACATTCTCCCTCAAAGGCATTTCGCCTGCTTATTGTGTAAAAGAGGCGTTTACCGGTATGAAACACCACCGTACGATCATTGTTCCATCTCCGCTGATGCGTTTTTGTACAACCATGCAGCACCTGATTCCCGATGCCATACTTCTGAAATTTGTTTCCAGACAGCAGCGCAAAAAAACCGGTCAATGATCCGTTTTGTTTTTCCCCCATCGTGCAAACTGCCTGACCAGTGCATAAATCAGTACCAGATCTGCACCGACCCAGGCGACCACTTCACCATACATAACTGCTATTCCACCAATTATACCGGTCATTACAAGTGCCATGAAGGTTCGCATGATAAACTCTGCAATGCCCGAAATCATAGGCATAAAGGTATCTCCGAGCCCCTGCAGGGTAGAACGGATAACGTAGAGTAAATAAAGAACCGGAAGTGTTCCTCCTATGATCAGCAGATACCGGTATGCGATTGCCCTGGCCGCGACCGCTTCCGGTGTATCTGCCGCCAGAAAGGCTCCCGTAATATGATGTCCCAGCAGAATCATAAACGCTCCGATAACTGCACCCGTTGCAAGTGCGATCACAAGTCCTGACCAGAATCCCTTATAAATCCGTTGTGTCTGCCCCGCTCCATAATTCTGTCCGATATAGGTGACCATCGCAAACCCATAGGCGACTGCCGCCATTTCAAGTGCGCCGTACAGCTTATTCGTCGCCGTAAAACCTGCCACAAAAGTTACACCGAGTCCGTTTACCACATACTCTACGATCATACCACCAACAGAAATCATAATATTCTGCAGCATCATGGGATATCCCAGTCGCAGCAGTTTCGCGTTCAATCCTTCTTCCCTTCCAAAATCCGCGTGTGAAATCTTCAGATAACTGTTTTTTCTGCAGATTTGCAGGCAAATGAGTCCGGATACCAGCTGTGACAAAATTGTTGCGACAGCAGCACCTGCAATCCCATAATGAAATACCATGACGAACAGCAGATCCAGTCCGACATTCAGTGCGGACGCAATAATCATTGCATACAAGGGAGATTTACTGTCCCCAAGCGCACGCAACATCGATGCCGTAAAATTGAACAGCATCTGCGCCGGTATTCCTGCAAAAATAATCCCCAGATACAATGCCGCCATCGGTCTGATTGCTTCCGGTGTGCGCAGAAGTGCCAATACCGGATGAAGAGACAGCTGTGCCAGAATCGTCAAAATAATTGTAAGGATGACACTTAACCGGATTGCATGTGCAAGTGTTTTTTTCAGATGCGTATCGTTCCTGGCCCCGAAATCCTGTGCCAGCAGGATACAAAATCCCTGTGCTGCAGCCTGTATGATGCTCAGCATCAGATAATTGTACCAGTCAGCAACGCCAAGCGCTGCAAGAGCATTTACTCCGACTGCGCGTGATACGATCAGTGTATCGACAATGGTATACAGCTGCTGAAACATATTTCCCAGCATCAATGGAATACTGAATAAAAAAATCAGTTTTGCAGGATTTCCTTCTGTCATTCGTCTCGTGTTCATGGTCTCTCCTGTTTGTTTTCAAATTTCTTTTTATAAATACCCGGATATTTTTACTGCTGCATCATCCCAGAATAATCACTTTGCATAACACCACGCAAAGCGTACTGAGCAGTGTTCCCAGTAAATAATATTCAGCAAACTGTTCGTCCTTTGCAATTTTATCATAGCGGGCAATTGATTTGGCAGTCAGTACCAGTCCTAATGCAGCATACTGATTCAGAGCCAGAAAGATCAGCATGATAAGTCGTTCTATCGTTCCGATCTTTCTGCCGGCACGATTATCTGATCTGATTACACCATCTTTTTCCTTTGGTTTGTACGGACCAAGGAATCTTTGTATTAAGGTATTGACCGGAACATGAATCACCAGACATGCCAGTATCCATCTGCCAACCTGTACCGGGGCATAACCAAATGCTTTTAATATATCTGAAATGAATTCCCGGTGACCGATTGTAAAATGCCACGTATAAAGGATGCATGCGATAGCAAAAATACTGAACATATGCATAAACTGATCCGCAATGAATATTCTGCCACTTTCCCTGATCTTTCTTTTTGCTACAACCAGGTATTTTATTGTATCAATTGCAAAGTGTGCCAGAAACACATAAACTGCTGCCAGAAACATATCTGCACTCCATACCGGAATTATCGTCAGTATCATTGCTGCCGCATATTTAAGCGAATGCAAAATCACTTCTGCATATCCTGTATTTCTGCTTTTTGCATCACTGCTTTTATGACTATCATCCTTTTCATTCCGAAAATAGAAATCTCCTAAAAAATGACCTATACCAAGAAGCAGCAGATAGTTAATCATTTGCATTACCCTCTCCCATTCTCTTTAACGCTTCTGCAAGTGTTTCCTTTGCTCTTTCGTAAGTTATATAATTACCGTCTGCAAGTCTTCTCGCAATGGTAGATTGTGACGTTTTCATCCGATTGGCACATTCATCCTGACTTCCGCCCTTTACTTCCATATCCCAAATCGTATATCTTTGCTTATCGGTCCAACTCTCCTCAATTATTTTCAAAAGCTTCAGCATGGTATTGATCTCTGTGATTTCAAAATGCTCTGCCTCATATCGTGCAATTTCAATGTCCGCAGCCTGTTTTTTCAATTTTTTTCCTGTATGCGCATATCCTCAATTGCTTTTCTTGCTGCATAATAGGCAGGTCCATCGGCGCCAATTGCTGCTATGGAAATGACATCTGTATTGATTTCTCCGATTCCGATGCCGAAACGCAGTTTTACAGGATACATTTCACGCTGAATCAATTTGATCATCTCAAGCAAATGAGAAGCCGTATTTAACAGCCCCTGGAATTCATCTCCCAGTGTAATAATAAATTTTGCTGCGATATCCGCCTGATATTGCTCATTGATCTGATTTAAAACTGCATTCAATCGCACTTGCATTTCCCTTCGTGCATCCATTTTTCTGGATGCTTTCATATCTCCGATAATCGCTATATAATCCATAAAATTTCCCTCTTGATGCAGAATTTCCACATCCTGATAACATATGCAAATATTACGCATTTTTATATAACATGCAATTATTACGCATATATTCTTCTTATGCAATATAATAGCATAATTAACATCTGAAAGAAACGGTCTGGTAAAACTTTTTTCATTCATCGATATCTATACTACAAAAACACTTTATACCATAACACGGCAAAGTTATAATAGAACAATCCGGTTCCTGTCCAAATTCATCTGCGCGGTTCCATAGCAGGCAAAACAGGAATCAGACAAATCATTTTTCAGTATGCGCAAAAGCGCAGGAACAGAGGCATCATGAAAAATCCATATATAGATATTCTCGAAAAACAGCTTGCAACAGACTACGACTGCACCCCAGAAGAAGTACACAGTTCGCAGAATATTTTTCGTCCGTTCAAATTAAACGCAGATGTCCGTCCCATTGGCAATGCCAATTCCCTTTTGAAAATTGCAGTTTATCGTGAGAAACTTCTGGTAATGGCAGATCCCGTCATGATGGACTGGTGCAAGGAAACCTTTTCCGGACGTTCCGGCACATGGTTGTCTGAACCTGCAGGTCTGATCCTCATCCATCAGAAATTACAGGAACACGGTCAGCGGCTTGCAGATACCCATCACCATTACATTCCCTCTCCCAATCATAGCTTGATTCCTTCCGGATTTGATGTAAAATGGTACGAAAAAGATCAGCTGGGAATCTTCCGCGGTGATGAACGCTTTAATGAAGCACTTCTTTTTGATGCAAAATGTCCTGATATGCTCGCTGTATGCGCAGTTGACGGTGATACCATTCTGGGAATGGCAGCTGTTACAAGAGACTGTCCCCTGTTATGGCAAATCGGCGTGAATGTCACAAATGAAGGCCGCGGCAAAGGAATCGGTACCTATGTTACTATACTGTTAAAAGAAGAGGTATTAAAACGTGGCATTGTTCCAACCTATGCTACTGCAGAAAGTCATATCAAATCCCAGAAAGTTGCTTTTCAGTCCGGATTCAAACCGATCTTTTATGAACTGTTTTCACTGGAATAAGCATACTGTGCGATAACTCCTGTGCCGCCGCAGGAGTGTGATACAGCAGATTAGATTTGCAGACAGGAGGTACTGAAATTTTGAAATTATACGATCAGATTGTAGAATATAAACCCTGTAATGAACAGGAAATATGTGACAAAAAGCTGATTCTGTCCTGCCTGAAAAAAGAAAAACATATTTTTACAAGAAAAAACACTTTGGCACATATGACCGCTTCCGCCTGGGTCGTAAATCAGAACCATACAAAAGTTCTGATGTGCTTCCACAATATTTACAAATCATGGTCCTGGCTTGGCGGCCATGCCGATGGCAAACGGAATCTTCTGAAAGTAGCACTTCGTGAAGTGCAGGAAGAAAGCGGACTGCAAAATGTCCGGCCTGTCAGTCCGGATATCTTTTCTCTGGAATCATTAACGGTAGATGGTCATTTTAAAAATGGCGCTTATGTTTCATCTCATCTTCATCTGAATATTACCTATCTGCTCGAAGCAAATGATAACGACCCGCTTATTCAAAAAGATGATGAGAACAGTGCGCTTGCCTGGTTTACGCCTGAGCAGGCAGTTACCGCATCTGCCGAACCATGGTTTCGGGAACATATTTATACAAAGCTCAATCAAAAAATGAAAGACAGGGAGATCATATAAATGCATCAGGTAATATTTCCGGAACAGGTTGATGACAGTCTGCTGAAATTTGCCGTCATTGTATCACAATATCGTGGAAAATGGGTTTTCTGCAGGCATAGAGCACGTACCACATGGGAATGCCCGGGTGGTCACAGAGAAGCCGGAGAATCCATCGAAGAGGCTGCCAGACGCGAACTTTTTGAAGAAACCGGTGCGCTTTCCTATCGCCTGTTTGCCATTGGCGCATATTCCTGCAGTACTGCATCTGATTCTGCTGTATATACGGATTACGGCATGCTCTACTATGCTGAGATCCTTGCCTTTGGTCCTCTCCCCCCTCTGGAAATTGAAGAAATCAGATTTTTTGACAAATTCCCGGACAACTGGACCTATCCCGATATTCAGCCGCATCTGTTTAAACGTATTACACAGACACCTTTTCAGGATATCGCTGTTTTTTTCCCCGGCATCGGCTACACCTGCAAACGACCTCTTATGCAGAAATGCATCAAACATTTCCGTGCGCAGGGATACCAGATCGTAACGCTTGATTTCTCTGCCATTCCATTTCATGGACCGGATGATCTGGATACCGCATATCATGCTGCCTGTATGCAGGTATCGGAAGCACTTTCAAATGTTGATTTTTGTCAGTATCGTCATATACTTTTCCTCTCAAAAAGTCTCGGAACTGCCTGTGCAAGCTGGTATGAGCAGCAAATGCCAACGCTTCCCTCACAGTTTTATCTGACTCCGCTTCCGCAGACACTGCAGAACATTACGGCTCAGTCACAGGTCCTTGGAATGGCAGTCGGCACAGAGGATGCCTATATTGCACCGCCTGCTGTCACAGACTTCTGTCATAAACGTAGCGTTCCATGTCTGCTGATCGAAGGTGTCGGCCATAGTCTTACAGACAAAAAGGATATGCAAAAAACGGAGTTGATTGACCAGAAAATACTTGACCTGGTTACAACATTTATTGATTCGGAAGAAAACCACATTGGACTGACTGCTCCAATCCGCGGCAGCAATGTCACCGATACCGGCATTATTTCAATCCGTGAGACCGATATCAATTCGGCGGATGCAAAAGAGCTGCTTGGAGAATTAAATGCAAAACTGACGGTTATCACCGGAGATGACGGAACGGTTCATTTCAAAAGTCAGGATGTAACGACACTCCGTTCTGTATTTCTGGTTGCCTATGTAAATGATGTGCCTTACGGCTGTGGTGCTCTGCGCGAACTTTCCGATGATACAGCAGAAGTAAAAAGAGTCTATGCCAGATCAAATTCGGTTGGTATCGGCAGCCGGATTTTAAAAACTCTGGAAGAAAAGGCACATGAAATGAATTATAAAAAGCTGCTTCTTGAAACACGCGTTCAAAATACGACTGCCATTTCTTTTTACAATCGAAACGGCTATGAGCACTGTGAGAACTACGGGGTATATGTCGGTGAAACCCACTCCTATTGTTTCCGGAAAGCACTGTCATACAACTGAAACAGACAATGCATCTCACCTGTGAGCTGCTCCGCACCTATGCCGTGCAGAAAGAAAAAAGTCATGTATGAAATGAAAAGAAAAGATCGTGAAGTCAAAGAGCTGTCAGAAATCTGCGGTATCCTGGATCAGTGCACAGTATGCACGATCTCTTTGCAGACAGATGAAGCAGACAATCAGATTCCATATGTTCTTCCATTATCTTTTGGATACGAAATCACAGATGGAAAACCTGTTTTCTATTTTCACTGTGCAAGAGAAGGACGCAAAATTGACCTGATTCGAAAACACGGAGTCGCCGGTTTCAGTGTCTTTCCAACGGAAAAAATTGTATATGATAAGGAAATCGTATGTAAATCCAGCTGCTTTTTTTCCAGTGTAATCGGAACTGGTACAATCTCCGTCCTTGATCATGTCAGTGAAAAGTGTCATGCACTTTCCGTCATCATGAAACAGCAGGTGCATGACGATATAACTTTCTCAGAAGTACAGGCAAATGCCGTTACCATTTTAAAACTCACCGCAGAAACGTTCAGCGGAAAGCGTAAACCGCTTTCATGATTCTTCATCAAAAAGGATGAATCGCATATCCTCTCAATCCATATCAGTCCTGAAAAGATAAAAGATTCAGTTCCCGCAGGACTTGTAACTGCGCAGTCCCCATCTCCAGACCATATAACATAAAGCACAGAACAAAACACTCCCCATCGGATACATTGCATACTGCCAATGCTGCGTCTTGCCCAGCAGAAACTGCAGCGGATAATATTGAATCAGTGTATAGGGAATGATATAGGTGCAAAACGCCATCATACGCTTTCCATATATATCAATCGGATATTTTCCGTGTTCCCTTGCTCCGTATGTCAGCACATTCATAATTCCCGCATCCTCTACCGCAAAGAAACACAGACTTGCTCCCAGCATAAACAGCGCCATAAACAGAACGCTTCCTCCGGCAACCATCATCAGAAGCGTAATAATCCTTGCCGGATCCCATGTCAGATTGCTCTTCCTGATTCCGATTACCAAAGTGATCACTGCTGTGATCATGGGCCCCAGCCTGCCCAATTCAAAACGGGTTCCAAGTACCTGCAGAATCGGGCTTCTGGGTCTGAGCAGCATACGGTCAAACTCTCCTTTCCTGATCATTCCCGAAAAGGATTTGAAGCCGCTTGCCAGACATTCTGCTATAGAAAATGACATCTGAATCACAGAAAAACATAACAGAACATCACTGAATGAATAAGATCCGATCCGGGTGAATCCGGAAAACAAAAACCAGATTGCAATAAAGCCGTTGAATGCAAGAATGAATCGTCCAAACAGCATCAGAATAAAAGAAAGCTTATATTGCATGGTACTGCGCAAAATGACAGAAACATAACAAAAGTAAAGTTTTATGGATTTTCTCATCTTCTCTCTTCTCCCTCCTCTTCCTGCATCATTTTCAGCCTCCCTGTATGGCAACTCTTTGCTGTGCTCTTCTGCTGAGCAGACTCCCTGATACCAGGAGAATCACGGCCCAAAACAACTGCAGCAAAATTGCGCTGATCATATCGTTTCCTGCCAAATCGCCGCTGTAAATCCGCAGCGGAACATTCTGCATCGAAGCAAACGGCAGCAGTTCAATGATTCCACGATATGGCTGTGGCATGAACGGAAGCGGTATCACACTTCCCGCCAGAAATTCAACTGCTCCCATAAACAGCATCCGCCATCCATCCGGCGAGATTGTAAAAAAACACAGGATATAAATGACCATACAAAATGAAACAGTAATGATCGTTGCAAGCAGCATGGTCAGAAGGAAGAAAAAGAAAGCCTGGATATTTGCCGGCAAACTGATCCTGTATGGTGCGGGAACCAGAATTGCACCAAGTAATACCGGCACACACCGAAGCGACGCTTCTGCCACACGTCCGCCAAGTGTTCTGGCAAACCACATTCCATAGATTGAAACGGGCCGGCACATTTCATATGCAATTCCGCCGTTCATGATCATATCATAAATATCATTATCGGTTGCCCACGTGTTAAACAGTGCAAAGAATGCCTCTTTCAGCCAGACGTATGATACGACTGCAGAATATTGCATCGGAAAAGCAACTGCGTTGGAATCCATCAGTGCCTTGTAGGCAAGACATTCCATAAGTCCCCAGATCAGCTGCGTTGTTAAAGCGGTAACCGCCGCCATTCGGTATTGCACCCCTGCCGCAAACCGCATTTTGAAAAAAGAAAAATACTTCTTCATAGTCCGTTGTATCCTCCCTTATATGATATCCAGTTTGCGATACAGGGCAGCCACAATATGATCCAGATTCTGCTGTATCTGTTCTTCTGCTTCCAGCAATGCTGCATCAGAACTTATATCCGTTCCCAATATTGCCGCATGCTTCATATCCTCCAGTGTTCCATCCAGCAGGATCTTGCCTTTTCCGATCAGAATCACACGGTCTGTAATTGCTTCAATATCCTGCATATCATGTGTCGTCAGAATGACAGTTGTTGCATGCTCCTCATTTTGTTTTCTGATAAAATCACGTACGGCAAGTTTGGATACCGCATCCAGTCCGATTGTCGGTTCATCCAGAAACAGCAGTCCCGGATCATGCAAAAGAGATGCTGCTATTTCACACCTCATTCGCTGCCCCAGAGACAACTGCCTGGTCGGGGTTTTCAGTATTTCCTGCAGCTGCAGGAGCTGTGTCAGTTCTTCCAGCTTATTACGATAGGCTGCATCGGAAACACTGTATATTTCTTTGAGCAGTTCAAAGGAATCAATAACAGGAATATCCCACCAGAGTTGCGAACGCTGACCAAATACGACACCGATATTCCGAACATAATCCTTCCTGTTCTTCCACGGAATCATACCGTCAATTACACAGTTTCCTTTATCAGGGGTCAATATTCCGCTCAGAATTTTTATCGTAGAACTTTTCCCTGCTCCGTTTGGACCAATATATCCTACCATTTCTCCGCTTTGAATCGTAAAACTGATATCCGATAACGCCTGAATTTTTTCCTTATCGCGGTGAAAAAGCGAAATACAGGCTTCTTTGAAACCTGCATCCCGCTTTGCAACCAGATAAGACTTATAAACGTGCTCTACATTAATCATATCCCGCTCCTTTTTATCGTGATAGACAAACTTATAACGATTGCACTGATATGGCTTCCGGCACCTCATCAGACAAATGGACTCTCATCATAGCACCTGATAACACCCTGTACAATCAACTTCTGGTATACATAAAATATCGTCATTTTTCATCCGTTTTTCAGATTGCACGTCAAAAAACAGATCCCTTATGATAGTTGAACTTTATCATAGAAGACCTGTCCTGAACTTTTTACGGATTTATTCACATCAGGGGTAAATGGCTCACGCACGCCTGTTTAATGAATATATATATGAATTATATTGTAAGCGGTACATTCTCGGAATTATTTGTTGAATGGATCAAAGATATTTCAGAAAAATCGTTGGTATCAAAATATGCCTTATTCCTGTAATCTTCGGCAAGTCCAAGCTCTGAATCAATAAACTTTAATTTAGCCGGCGTGTCGCAACTGCCTTTAAATGTTGAAATGGAATGCAGATTTTTAACAGTAACATTCTGAAAGGTAACATCTTCAAGCGGCGTGCTTACCTGCAGATGTATTTTATCTCCGAACTCATAATGTATCAGTCCATCAATATTGTCAAAAGTACAATTCTTTATAAACCAGTTCCGGCTGTTATCTTGTACTTTATCCGTACCGATTGAATAGTATTCAAATGCAAACAGCGTATTATGACGACCGGAAACTCTATGCGGATTGGCTGCCGGACCATAGAAAGTACAGTTTTCAACCAGCATATTGACACAACCGATTCGAAAAGAATTGCAGGCTGTATTAAATTTGCAGTTATCTACATGCAGATTATAGGAATCATATCCGGCGATACAGTCATCACCACTTTGCATATCACAATCATATATGGATATATTGGAGCAATGATGAACATCCACTCCGTCATGACCGGCATAAATTTTAAGGCGGCTGATATCAACATTGGAACAGGAATCTATCTGATGCGCCCAATTTGATGAATCAACAAACGTATAATTGGATAATTTTACATTTTTGCATTTGCAAAACCGAATTCCCATTGGACCGCGGAATTCTTCTTCACCATTTGGATCAACGATATTTGAGCCGTTAAAACCGGAATTATTTTCACCGATGATACTGATATTTTCAGCATTCACTGCGCTGATCAATGCATGAACATAATATGGCGGCAGATGCCACAAATTAATATTTTCTGCATTGTATACATAGCCTAATGTTGTTTTCTCGCCAAAATCAGTATAATCGTTTACATCCGTAGAACCGATCAATGAAACATCGTCCATCAGATGAAGGACCGTATTACTATAAAGTCTTATACTTCCTATGATGTACCTGCCTGATGGTATTATCACTTCTCCTCCACCGGCATTCCGGCAGACGTCCAATGTTTTTTGAAAAGCTTCTGTTTGAACTGACAGGGAATTTGGAACTGCTCCAAATGTTATAACTGAATCTTTAAAGCCCATCGTGAATTTCCTTTCATTTAACCGTAATACAATAAGAAATTGAAATCATGCTGCTGATGGATAGCATGGCTTTACATGATACATTTTGTCAGAAAAATTTCCTTTCAGACTGTACTGCCTGTCTGCCATTCATTTACACCATCACAAAGCAGGAAACGAATCTGTTCCGCTTCAATCACACGATGCATTTGTCTGTTCCAGACACTCAGCTGATCAAATCCAATCTCAAATACCACTTCACAGGATTTGCCTCTTGGAATAAAGACTTTTTGGAATCCGGCCAGTTCACGGATACGAGGCACAATACTGCCTCCTGTACGCTGTATATATAACTGCAGAACTTCATATGCATCCATTTTACCAATATTTGCCACAACTGCCTTTAAATGAAAGCAGTCACTGCTGATTTTCTGCAGTTCATATTGTTCCAGTTGAAATCCGGAAAAGGATATTCCTTCACCAAATGTATATACCGGACCATCCTTCAGGTCAGAATAATGCATCGCCTGATAGGATTTTCTATAGTTATAGTACACCGGCAACTGCCCTGCACTCCGTGGAAGCGATGCCGGAAGCCTTCCGGACGGTGAGTATCTGCCGGACAGAATACCTGCAATCGCAGTGCCCCCCTGTGGTCCCGGGTAAAATGAATATAAAAGTGCATTGCTGTATTCTGCAATTTCCTGCACTGCATAAGGGCGTCCTGCAATCAGAACTGTTATAATCGGGACATTTTCTGTATACAGATAACGCAGTAGTTCAATCTGTTTTCCCGGAAGCTGCAATTCTGCACTGTCGATTCCCTCTCCACAATCCATCTGTATTTCAGAACTATTTTCCTGCTCATCGATTCGGATCGCTCCATTTGCATCAAACAGACTTTTGCATTCCCGCCAGGCCCCATATCGACTCGATGATCCACTCAGAACCAGAATCACGGCATCCGCGTTTTCAACTGTCGCAGACACATTCTGAAGATCAAGATCCTGTACCGGAAGTGTAACAGAATAATCACTTATCTCTACATTATTCTGTTGAACTGCATTTTCCTGCACAATTGCTTCCAGAACCGTCTTACCCTCTCCTTTGCGAAGCGGCGGCGTATAATCTCCGAGCTGACGATATATATCATGAAGATCCGGACCAATTACAGCGATTTTCGAAATTTTTTTCTTTGGAACGTTTTTATCAATACTTTGCGAAATATCGTCCTGTTTTTTTGTTTCTCTACATATATTAAGCGGTAATATTTCAGCTTCATTTTTCAGAAGAACAACAGACGTTTCAGCAAGTCGAAGTCCTGCAGTTTCGTCAGGACTGACAGTTTCCGCATTCGGATCCAAATATGGATGGTCAAAAATTCCCAGTTCATATTTGAGTGTCAGGATTCTGTGCACTGCCTTATCTACATTTGTCAGAAGTTCCGGATAGAGTTCACAGGCTTCTTCGATTCTTTCAAACGACTGATCCCACAGACCAACTTCAATGCCTGCACGTAAAGCTCTGGCACATGCCTGCACTTCTCCTCCGCCCAGAATCTTCAGATTATCAATCGCAAGACCATCTGCCATAATAATTCCGTCAAATCCCATTTCGTTACGCAGAACATCCTGCAAAAGCCAACTGTTTGCATGGCACGGAATACCATCAATCTCATTGTAGGAAGCCATTACACATTTTACGCCTGCATTCACAGCTGCCTGCATGACCGGAAAATGAATCTCACGAAGTTCCCGCTCCCCAATGGTTGCTGCACTGGCATTTACGCCACCGGTTGTCTGCCCCTGTGCGCAGAAATGTTTGGCACAAACTGCGACACCGGTATCCTGAATGCCTCGGATTGCCGCCTCTGCAAGGCGTGCTGCAAGGTAAGGATCCTCGCCATAACATTCTTCACTTCGTCCCCATCTGGGATCACGCAAAATATCCAGCATTGATACAAGTGCCACGTGAACACCCATATCATGCATCTGTTTTCCGCATTCCTGATATGCCTTATAAACCGCATCCGGATCAAAACCCGCTCCCATGGCAAGATTGACCGGCAACAGGTAGCCATCCGGCGATTGTTGTCCATGTGGACATTCCGTACTGATCATAATCGGAATGTGAAGTCTTGCGTGCTCCATGGCATATTGTTGAATCAGATTATAGGCAGCACGGGCACGATCTCCATAGAGTCCGTTTTCAAATGTGCGCTCTGACCAGGGATCTGCACGATATAACCCGTACAGAACCCCCATGCTGCCATACTTATCAAATTCCGATGTGAAATCCTTAGTTAAACTGATTTCTGAAGAATCCGGAACCACTTCATAGGAACAAAAGCCATACAGTTTTTGACAAATCTGTCCTGCTTTCTCCTGAAGTGTCATCTTCTTCAGTAGTTCATCTGCCTGCATTACTGCAGCGTCATGATTTTTCCACATGATTTTCTATACCTTTTATTTCAGGATCACGCGATATGATTTGATTTCAAATGGTTTGATCACATCTGTAAATCCATCCGTACATATCTCCATATCCCTCACCTTTTCTTCGATACAATTACACTCTTCCACATGCGCAATATCTGATCCGGGAAGTGATACATGGAACTTTGTTCTGGCATTCTCATCCTCATACATACGTATAATGAATCCATTTCCATCTTCCGCAGCCTTGATTGTCTCCAGATATACATTTCTATGATCTACACCGGCAAATGAACTTTCTTTTCCGCTGATTCCGCCATGAACTACCATACAGGGCTGATTCAGATCTGCCGCCTGCCGGATCGTTCCGCCCTCACGCAGATTCTCTGCATGCGGATACAGTGAATATGTAAAGAAATGCTCTTCCTGATCGCAGGTCTGATTCGGTTCAATTCCGGATTTAATCAGAGAAAGTGACATATTTCCATCTTTTACAGAATAGCCGTACTTACAGTCATTCAGAATACTGACGCCATAATGACCTTCCGAAAGATCAATCCACTTCTGTCCGCAGGATTCAAAGCGTGCTACATCCCAGCTGGTATTATAATGCACTTTTCTGGTCAGATTTCCAAATTGAATATCAAAAGATGCTTCATCTGTATGAACATCTACCGGGAAATGAACTTTCAAAAGATGCTGATGATCTTTCCAGTCAACCATGGTCTCAAAATCAATTCGTCTGTTTTTTGCATAAAAATGTATTTTCTGTCTGATCAGAGAGTTACTGATTCTCCGCTCAATCTGAATGGTACATCTTACCGGGCCGTTTTCCGTCACTTTCATATCGGAAACATCCGTCACATCCCAGAATTTTTCTTGATAAAAGCGGTCAATATTCCAGTCATCATAATAAATCGGTTTGTCTTCATACATACGTAAAAGATTTCCACGCATACCTTTTTGAATCACTTCACGGTCGTTATCTTTGTCAAAAAGAGATGTGAACATTCCTGCTTCATCAAAGCAGATATTATAAAAAGGTGTTTCCAATGCCGCTATCTGTTCTTTTTCTGCATCAGCATAATCAATTTTAAATGCAGTACCCGTTTCAGAAGCTTCTGCTTTTTTAATCTGTACGAGTTCAAAAGTCTTACTTCCCTTTGAAGGAATATTTCTGACAAATGCTGTTGCATCAGCTGAGTCGGCTGACTTTTGTACAGCATAGCAGTTTCCGTCCGCATCCTGAAGGGCAAGACCGGAAGCTCTTTCATCTTCTACTGCGATCAGATCATCCGCAGGAATCGTTATAACCGTATCTCTGGCAAATCCCAACTGATTAACCACAGTTATATTCTTTTTCTCCGCTTCACCGGAATCACTGTACAACTGCTTCAGACAAGCATTGATCATCTGATGTCCCTGTTCGTCAAGCTGTGCATATTCTTCTTTGGTTACTTCATATACTTCATGAATTGCAGATCCGGGAAGTATGTCGTGGAACTGATTGATCAGGATTGTCTTCCACATCTGATCAAGCTCTTCTTTTGGATAGGCTTTTCCCATTATACCGCATAATACGGATAACAGTTCCAGATCCATCATCATGTACTCTGCCTTACGGTTAGAACGCTTATTCCTTGCCATAGAAGTATATACACCTCTGTGAAATTCAAAGTAAAGCTCCCCTTCCCAGACAGGCAGTTCCGGATTATCCCTGACTCTCTCCTCCAGTTCCGTGAAATAATCTCCTGCAAATACCTGTCGAACCTTCGGAATACCGCGAATCCCTTTTTCCATACGCATAGAGGTTTCCAGCATATCTCTTGTCGGACCGCCGCCGCCATCTCCATAACCATAGGAAACAAGAATATCGTTATTCAAATCCTTCTGCTGATATCTTTCCCAGCCTCCAATAATAGAATCCGGATGCAACATGCCATTATAAGTAGTAAAGGTATCTTTTCCGCTTTGTCCGATGCTGACTGTTGTACACATATGAGTCAGAATCTCTGTTCCGTCAATTCCACGCCACATCAACGTATCATATGGAAATTTATTGTACTGATTCCATGCAATTTTTGTTGTCTGGAAATAATCTATTCCGCACTTTTTCATGATCTGAGGAAGTGCGCCTGAATATCCGAATACATCCGGCAGCCATAAAATACGATTGTCGATACCAAACTCTTCTTTGAAAAAATGTTTACCGAAAAGGAACTGTCTGACAAGAGATTCTCCGCTGGTCAAATTGCAGTCTGCCTCGACCCACATACCACCTTCCGGTTCCCATCTCTTTTCCTTTACTCTCTCTTTGATTTTGGCATATAACTCCGGATATCGTGCTTTCAGAAATACATACAGCTGTGGCTGACTGGACATGAATTTGTATTCCGGATATTCATCCATCAGTTTCAGAACAGTTGCAAAACTTCTGCCGACTTTTTCTTTTGTCTGCGCAACCGTCCACCACCATGCCACATCAATGTGTGTATGTCCGATACAGCTCGCAATAATCTCATTATGCCCGGCCATATCCTGATAAACAGTCTTTGTAATGTATTCCTGCGCCTTCTGAAGTGATTTGTAGAAATCATCAGAATACGGTGTTCGAAGATCCAGCATGTTTGCTGTATGATCAAGCGCTTTTGTAAGCGCCATACGATCCATATCTTCCGGATTTTTACGGTCAAAAGATTCAAGCGGTACCACCATATCGTAATATAACGCCCTTATCTGCGGATCTGCTTCCTGTAAATAAACAATCAGGTTGAATTCCTTATGCAGAATTCCTGTGTAAGACTGAAGCTCAAGTGTCATTTTCTGTCCTGCAACAGCTTTATTTTGCAGCAGAACATCTCTGTGGTTCATATCGATTCCCTGAATTGCCTCTCCGTTCACAAAGAGAAGAAACTGCGGATTTTTTCCATCATCCCATTCGTCGATCTGCGTACAGACATGCAGCCACATCTCTTTCCCATCAATTTCCTTGGGAACAGTACACTCTGCCTTGAACCAGTAATGTCTGTCAAGTCCGTACCAGTGATCCTTCTGGCAATCAAATTTCGTCCAGGGGGCACTATCCTTTGCCGCATCTTCCGGATGAATAAAATCACCCTCCTTATATACCCATTCTGTCAGTGGGATTGACTGCTTTATCGTCAATTTCTTCAGTTCATTACAAATGACCTTAATCTTTTCGTCCAGGAATTCCATCATTCTTGTCCAAACCTTTCTTCCATAATTGCTTTACAGCGAATTCTTTTTTATATGATCCAGTAGTGTATCAACCGTTGTGAATGCCAATCCGGTTACCGTATCCGCACAGCCATAATATATTGCAATACGGCCTGTATCTGCGTCAGCAAGTGTTGCACATGGAAATGTCACATTTGGCACATCTCCCACGCACTCATATAACTCATTTGGTGCCAATATATAATCTTTACTTCTGTATTTTACTTTCCATGGTTCATCAATATCCAAAAGTGCGCAGCCCATCCTATATACAAATCCATTACAGGTTGTAATAACACCATGATATATGAGCAGCCAGCCTTCTTCTGTTTCTATCGGAACAGGTCCGGGACCCACCTTGGTTGACTGCCAGGCTGAATCATTTCCTTTTACAGTCCCCATAACATATCGATGTCTCCCCCAAAACTCCAGATCAGAACTCTGGCTGATAAAAATATCGCCAAACGGAGTATGCCCATTATCACTCGGTCTGCTGAGCATCATATACATTCCGTTTATTTTCCTCGGAAACAGAACACCATTTCTATTAAAAGGCAGAAAAACATTTTCAAGCTGCGTAAATGACTTAAAATCTTCTGTATATGCAAGTCCGATTGTTGGTCCGTGATACCCGTTGCACCAGGAAATATAATATTTCCCGTCAATGAGACATACCCTTGGATCATACCGGTACTCTTTCTTTAATATTTCTGCATCTGCTCCTGCAAAAACAATCGGTTCATTACTGATCTTCCAATGAATTCCATCTTCTGAAAATCCTGTAAAAATATCCATACTGATAGAAACAGAATCACAACGGAAAACACCTGCATAGCCATTTTCAAACGGAACGACCGCACTATTAAAAACACTGTTTGATATGCTGTTTCCTTGTCTTCCAATAATCGGATTTTCTGTATAGCGCCATACCGGTCCCGCCTCATCTTCCCTTTTTGCCTGCCATGGCATATTCGGCAGAGAACAGCCAATTATTTTACTCATATTGTATTTTAACACCTTTCACACAAATTGAGCAGGAGACAGTTCAATAAGCCTCCTGCTCATCATTTTCATCATTTCAAATCAAAATCATTTATTAAAAAAAGCATCTACCTGCGCCTGTGTCTTTTTCTGAATATCATCAAATCCGGCTGCTCTCATTTCCTTCATCATAGCAGGCACTGCTTCTTCCGGATCAGATGTTCCGGTTAAAAGTTCGCTCTTATAACGGTTGTAGATTTCCAGACAGTTTGCAAGCTCATCCGCAAACTCGGAAGTATCAAGTGTAAAGCCCAGCATAACGGATGCTTTTGCCTTGCTGTTAAGATCTTTTACTTCATCCCACTGATTGAAGTCTGTGTCATCTGTCTGTGTTACATTAAAGAAAGTACCCTGTGTATACCCTGCCATTGTCCAGTCCGTATTATTCTTATGAACCTTCTTATCGGAAGTATAATCCCAGTTATCACCTTCAAGACCATAATAAAGGCTGTCTCTGACATAAGAATCCGTGTTTACCAACTGTAGAAGTTCCAATGCTTTATCAGGATTCTTACAGCTCGATGAAATACAGTTAAGTGATCCGCGAACGGTATCATTGCTCATAATTGTATCGCCCCACTGAACGGCATCTGCATCAACACCCATCTGCGGACCCCATGTAGTCTTGGCAGCACCGCTCCATCCCTGTGCAGTAAAACAGGTTCTGTATGCAGGCGTCTCAGCAAGTGTGGCAGCATCTGAATTGATGATACCACTCTGATACCACTGATGCAGTGTCTTAAGTTCATCCATGATTTCATCTGTCTCGAGTGTGCTTACAACTTTATGTGTTGTATCATCATGCCCGGTAGAAATCTTGTATTTTTTGAAGGCAATCAGAAGACCAAACATTGGAAGATAACTGAACAATATAAACCATATTGCTGTCGGTAGACCTAAAAGTGTCAGTTCTGTATCATCCTTTGTCCAATGGCGCTTACGTTGTTTTCCCATGCTTGTCTTTCCTCTCGCTTTTTCTTCTTTTTTTCTTTTTTCATCTCAGTTCTCCATTTTCTGTTTCCATATCTCTTTACTGACTGCATATTTTACTTTTTATATTTATTTCTTTTTATGAACAGATGTTAACATTCATTTTACAGAAAGTCAACTTTTCAATTTACATTTATGTCATCTTTTGTATATTTTTGTGCAATATTTTTCTGATACAAATGCTAAAATTAAACTTTTCTGCTCATAAAAATAATATTTATGTGCACATTGACGAATATATTCCTTCTAAAAACTTTTCCACTTTTTGCATTTTCAATATTCTTTTTGTTACTTTGTTAATATTTGTTAACTTTATGTTGTGTTTTACTTTTTCGCATGCTACAATGTTTACAATGAATAGCAGCATATTAGCCTCGATAATATGCCTGTTTCATTAAAAATAACGAAAAATGAAAGCGAGGTACCTGTCATGAGTAAAGTTACCATGCAGGATATAGCGGACGCACTGGGAATCTCCAGAATTACGGTATGGAAGGTTTTTAATAAACAGAATGGTGTTTCTGATGAACTCAGGACGCAGATATTTGATATGGCAAGAACACTTGGATATGCAAAGATCAGCACTGCACTTCCAACAACTGCCGAAGAAGAAAAAACGGTCTCCGTCATCGTATCACGTCCTGATTCTGCAATGTTCTGGACCAATATCATTCATGACATTGCCAAAGAATTTGCCGGAAATAATGTTAATTTACTTTATAACTATGCACCAAGTATTTACCGCGATGATTATACGCTTCCAAGCGTTCTTACAAGCGGCATGGTAAGCGGTATCATTATCATCAATATTTATGATGAGAAGCTTTTACAAATGATAAATCAGCTTTCTCTTCCTAAAGTCTTTCTTGATACTGTTTCCGATATTAAGCCCTTCTCACTTACGGGCGATGTAATTCTGTTGGAAGGTATGAACACAATCTGCAAATTGACCGAACATGTTATTGAACAGGGCTGTAAGCGGATTGGTTTTATCGGAGATATCCAATATGCAAAAACAAATTATGACAGATACCAGGGATATCTGCGTGCAATGAGTCTGCATCAGCTTCCGGTAAAAGCGGATGACTGTTTAACCGGAACCCTTGGTATCAATACTTACCATGATGAAATATTTCAGTTTCTGGATCATTTTGATGCAGATCTGCCGGATGCCATTATCTGTGCAAGTGACTACGTCGCACATTTCGTCTGGACATATAGAAGACCATCATATTACGATTCCTGATCAGTTCATGCTGGTTGGTTATGACGGAACAACAGAATACGATAATGTCTCCGATATCCTTACCACCGCAATCGTTGACACTGCCGCACTCGGAAAGCGTCTGGCAAGGCAGCTCAGCATGCGGATACAGCATCCCGATGATCCATATGAAGTAATTTATGTCAATCCCGCTATCCGATACAGTCATTCTACGAAAGCAGACATTTCTTAATGTCTGCTTTTTTACATGCCAAAATGTGACCCGGAATTTCTTTCTTTTCTCCGATAAGCAGGAAAAAATGCCATTATACAAACAAGAAAAAATTAGTTATAATAAAACAAATCCTGTATTGTATTCTGTTTTTTCAAAAAGGAGATTTTATTATGACGGGGTATCTAAAAAAACATTTCATTCGAAATTTTGCTGCTTTCCTTCTATCAACAATCATCATACTGACCCCTGTTACTGTCAATGCAGCATGCCCGATCACAGTCTCTGCCAGTCAGGCGCAGTCTGATTCCGTATGTGGTTACTATAATCTTCTTCCTGATGAAATACGTACCACTTTTGAAAATGGAGGCTGGACAATTGAAATTGAACCGCTGCAGGAGATTTATCGTGATATCGGCGGCATTCCAATCGGTCCAAGCGGTTATAGTCTTGCCGGCATTACAATTGTCAAAACCAAAAAAATATGCCTCAACAGTGCTTCGAACTATAGTACACAGGCTATCAATCATGAAATGGGACACTATTTTGATTACCTGCTTTATACATTAAGCGGCTCGCAGCCCTCTACCGCTCCTGACTTTGTCAGTGTCTATCAAACGGAATCTGTCGGAGGTGACCGTTATATCACATCCACTTCCACTGAATTCTTTGCAGATGCATTCAAAAAATATACAGAATCTCCACAAATCCTTCAGCAAAGTGAACCGCAAACCTACAATTATGTGCGTACTCTGATTACAAATTATATTGCTGCAATAGATGCCGCGAGTGCAGTTCAGACAGCTTCTGCAACAGTTTCCGGTGCTTCTCTTCCCGAAAAAACTTATCCTGCGGGAACTTTTGTCTACAATGGTCTTGATTTCGGTTCTGTGTTTAATCCGGAATATTACTATAATCATTATCCTGATCTGCAAAAAGCAATCGGGTATGATCCGCAAAAACTTTTCCGGCATTTTATTCAATATGGTTTCGCAGAAGGGCGTACTGCAATCGGATAGGATGATTTTGTTGGGCATGCATCAAAATATCATGCAAAAAGGAGCTGCCGGATATATTTTCCGACAGCCCCTTTTATGATAATAAGCTGTTTACTGCAATTCGATCTGCTTTATATCATTGAACACATAAGTTTTTACAGTCCAACATGCATTTCCTTTCGAAATTCGCAGGCTCCCATAAGATTATTTACGGCTGTCCTGTATTCCGTTTTTGTCTGCGCTTTCTGTATTTTCCTGACATATCTTTCACTATCGCTGAACATGGTTCCCATGTATACCCATAATTCTTTCATCTTACAGATTACATTCAGCTCACTTTCCATTGCATCTTCATAAGCATCCCATAACGCCTGCAGAAAGTGTTTCAGTTCTGCCTGTGTAAGTGCTTTGTTCTGCGTGATTTCACGGACAAGCGCCGGATTTGCAATCAGTCCGCGCCCCAGCATCACAGCCTCCAGATCCGGAAAACGTGACAAAATAACCTGATTTTCAACTGCTGTTGTGATATCACCATTGTAGCAGATTGGTATCTGACTACCCGCAAAAGCTTTTCCAAAAGCTTCCAGATCTGCATGATTCCGATAAAAATCATCTCTGACACGGGAATGAATTGTCAATTCACAAATCGGATATCTGTTATACACTTTCATCAATTCATTCATTTCTTCCGGATCGTGCATTCCAATACGTGTTTTGAGTGAAACTCTGCTCTTTTCTCCTGCCAGCTTTTCAAAAATTTCATTCAGAAATGCATCCAGTTCATCCGGATCAGCCAGAAGTCCTGCACCTTTCCCCTTTTTTACAACTGTCGGTGCAGGGCATCCCAGATTCAGATTCACTTCTTCATATCCCAAAGCTGCAAGTGTATGAACCGCCCATACAAAATCTCCTGCTTTTCTGGTCAGAATCTGTGGAACAACATGGATACCTTTGTTATTCTCCGGCATGGTATCCTTTTTTTCCTTGTTGGTAAACGTTAAATGATTTGTGTTCAGAAACGGTGTATAGTAACGCTCCATTCCTTCCGGGAAAAAGAGATGGTGAACATTTCGATATACATAGCCGGTAATTCCTTCCATCGGTGCCAGATAATAATTCATATTTCATCTCCATGCCGAAGCATTTTGCTGCGTGAAAGATTTTTTCAAAAAAATTTCACTTTCTACTGTTTTGCGCATTTTCCATACATTACTGCCATTTTTCATCTTCCCATATTTGTAAAATCAAATCTTTTATAATAAATCAAAAAAGCAATCGAACTAAGTGACCATGTGATCGGATAGACCCAGTTAACTGTTGCAATTGTTCTGCAGAACATACTGGAAACTGCCAGAATGGAAACCCGGATGATACACCAGAAAGCCAGCATGATCAGCATTGGCACAATTGCTTTCCCTGCTCCGCGCAAAATTGCTGCAATCGCATGAGAAAAAGCCAGCAGACAGTAAAAAAGAGCACAGGCTCTTGCTCTTCCTGCACCAAATGTAATCACCTCCGGTGTATGGTCAAATGCCGCAATCAGTTGTGGTGCAAAAATATAGATAATCACGCCAATCAGTTCAGCAATGATCAGTGAGCAGATCGTACCGAATCTTGCCCCTTTCTGTGTCCTTTCATAATCTCCGGCTCCGAGATTCTGTCCTACAAAAGTCGTAAGTGCCATCGTAAAACTCGTAATCGGCAAAAACGCAAATCCTTCAATTTTAGAATATGCTCCCGCACCTGCCATAGCCATTTCCCCAAAATAGTTAATATAGGACTGTACTACAACATTTGCAAATCCGATGATGGAATTCTGAAATCCGGATGGAAGTCCAAATCGAATGATTCTGCCAAGCATCGAACCCTGAAAACGTATTTTACGCACTTCCAGATGATAATCTTCCTTCGTTCGAATCAGACGAATCATACAAAGGACAGCACTGATCATCTGTGAAAATGCCGTAGCAAAAGCTGTTGCCCCGACACCCATATGAAAACCTGCGATCAGTATCAGATCCAGAACAATGTTAATGACTGATGAGATGATCAGGTACAGCAGCGGATGTCTGCTGTCTCCTCCTGCCTGCATGATACCGGCAAACGTATTATACATGACAAATCCTGTTGCCCCTGCAAAATATATCCGGAAATATGCGATGGATGCAGGAAGTACCTGCTCCGGTGTATTCATCAGCTTCAAAATGACCGGTGCAAGCCCCATCCCGATCATTGTCATAATCAAGCTTGCAACAAGTCCCATTGCCACCGTCGTATGAACTGCAATTTCAGTATTGACACGGTCTCTGGCGCCAATGTATCTGGCTATCACGACGCCTGCTCCCAGTGCCAGTCCACTGAAAAAGCCAATCAGCAAAAAAATCAGATTTCCCGCTGAACTTACAACTGCAAGGGCATTGCTGCCCAGAAAATTTCCTACAATCAGAGAATCTGCCGTATTATACAATTGTTGAAATGTATTTCCAATAAAAACAGGGATCGCAAAGAATACAATTTTCTTCCATACCGATCCCTCTGTCATCAGATTTGAAGACGAATTCATTTAAAGTGCCAGATCCTTTCCAGCCGCAGCAAGCCGCTGCTCAAATTCCGTATAAAAATCTTTTGTTTCATCATATGGGGTTATATAAAATGTCTTCAGAAGATAGAGATTTAACTGATTGTTTTCTTCTGTTGTCAATTCTGTCAGTTTTTCTTCCAGTGTATTCAGGAAATCATGCCAGTGATTGATATATGCTGTGTTTTTCTCCAGATCAGGTGTATCGATAAACTTTCTGACCTTTACCAGTTTACGCATCTCGCGGTAACATTCGTGAATCTGCAGAAAGTATCGGAAACTGCCATTTTCAAAATATCTGCCAAGTGGAAAAATCCTGCAAAACCCGGGGCGAAATCCATGGATACTGCATCTGCCGTAATCATCCAGAAAACTGCATGCATTCCTGCCCTGATCCATTTTCAGATTCGGCCTGATAATCCCATCCACAACATGAAGCTCAATTCTGTTCTGCATGAGTTCTTCAAAACTGCAATGCAGTCCGCTCATCAGTCTGTTCACATCAAACGGATCAAGCTTGATCGTATCTCCTACCAGATGGCAGCATTTGGAACAACCTGCGCAATCATCGCAGCCTGCACGAACCATATCATCCGGTCCGTAAAACCTGCCATCTGAAATATCTTTCATTCTCACATTTCTTTTCATCATTTCACCACTTAAAAATTCCGAGGCTGGCCGCAACGGAACTGATCAGAATTCCGATGATGCCAATTGGTGCAACAAAACGGATCATAACAGAATAGAATTTCCTGAATCTGAACTTTACACCTTCCTGCTCCACTTCTTCACAAATTGCCTGCGGTTTTAAGATATATCCCGCAAATATGCAGGTCAGAAATGCCATGACAGGCATCAGTACACTGTTACTGATAAAATCAAAGAAATCCAGAATATCCATTCCAAGCGGAGTAATTCCACTCCATATTCCGAAACCAAGTGAAGAGGGAATCCCGATTGCAATACAATATATTGTTACAATAACAGTTGTTTTACGTCTTTTCCATTTGAATTTGTCCATCAGAATAGAAACAATCGTTTCCATCAGAGAAATGGAGCTGGTCAGTGCTGCAAAAAATACCAGAATAAAAAAAGCACCGCCGATTATGTGTCCGCCTGTCATGGTATCAAATACCTTCGGAAGCGTAATGAACATCAGTCCGGGGCCTGCTCCCATAGCAGATTCGTCTCCACCGGAAAACACATATACCGCCGGAATGATCATCAGCCCTGCCAGAAAAGCTACCAGGGTATCAAAAAATTCGATCTGTCTGACGGAAGACTCCAGATTATCCGTTTTCTTCATATAGGAGCCATAAGTGATCATAATTCCCATTGCAAGTGACATGGAATAAAAAAGCTGTCCAAGTGCTGCCAGAATCGTCTTGCCTGTAATTTTGTGAATATCCGGTTTCAGATAATAGACAATTCCTGCACCCGCTCCCGGTCTTGTGATTGAATAGATTGCAATCAGAAGTGAAAGTACAATCAAAATCGGCATCATGATAACGCTTGCTTTTTCTATTCCTTTTTCAACGCCCAGTGCAACAACAACTGCTGTTAATATGATAAATACAACGAACCATACAATCGGCTGTACCGTTTCTGTAATGTAACCGGAAAAATAATTCCCCTGCGCTGCAGCATGTCCCTGTCCTGTTACATAAACAGCAATATATTTCGTTACCCATCCGCCAATCACTGAATAGTATGGGGTAATGATAATCGGGATAATTGCACCGAGAACACCGCAAAAAGCAAATTTCCGATTGAGTGCACCAAAAGCGCCTATTGCACTCAGACCTGTTTTTCTGCCAATTGCAATTTCCGTGATCATCACTGAAAATCCGAATGTAACCGCAAGAATCAGATAAATCAGTAAAAATGTTCCTCCCCCGTATTTTGCTGCCAGATAAGGAAACCGCCAGATATTGCCCAGACCGACTGCAGAAGATGCTGCTGCCAGTACAAATCCGACTTTCCCTGAAAAACTTGCTCTTTTCTTTACTTCTCCCATTTATTCCTCCAAAAACTTTTATAGCCCGCTTCCCCATTTATGCATATAGATAACGTCAAAAAATGGGAACGCACATAGCGCAGTTCCCATTTTAACATATCTGTTTTACTTACGAAAGTCTTTATTCCAGTTCTTTTGCCTGCAAAAACGCAGTTTGCAGCGCTTTGTCAGTTACAACTTCCTGTTCTGCTTTATTCTCTCTGCAATATAACAGCACACCCACAAATACAGTCACAGGTACACTCAGTACGATTCCAAAGCTTCCTGAAAGACCCTGCATGATCTGCAATCCGATATTATTGGAATTGATCACCTGCAGATATGGCAGATCGTAGGCATAGTCAAGCACCAGAGTGCTGATACTGGTTCCTGCAAATGCCAGGATAAGCGTATTGGAATCTGTACCCATCATATCCCGTCCTACCCGCATCCCGCTGGTCCAGAGTTCTTTCCTGCTGATCAGCGGATTTTGTACCACAATCTCCTGCATCGCGCTTGCAATCGACATTGCAACATCCATGGTAGCACCCAGACTTGCAATCAGAAGTCCTGCAAATAACAATCCTCCCACCTGAATATCACTGGTTTCCCATAATGTCAGAAGGTTTTCAATATCAGAAACATTCCATCCGGAGAGTCCTGTTGCATAACCATATATTCTTGCTGCAATTCCGGCAATAATAACGCCCGATATTGTTCCGACAGTTGCCACAATTGTCTTCCTCGATGCGCCTCCAATCAGGTACATTGTCACTACCGTTGTGATACAGCAGGCAAGTACAGCAGACAGAAAGGGTGAGAAGCCTCTGTATATCAGCGGAAGATCCAGAAAAATTACGGTAAAAAAGGTAAATACCAGTCCGATTGCACCTTTCAGGCCTTTTTTACCACCCACCAGACACAGTACACCCAGATACAGAAGTGCAAAAAAGTATATTGCCATACTGCGATCCTGTGCATACACACTTGTAACCACCGCATCTCCCGAAACCGACTGCATAACGATCACATGCATTCCGGGTCTGCAGGCTGCGCCAAACAAAAATCCCGCCGAACTGGTCGTCTGTATTTCCTCGCCTTTGTGTGAACCGGACAGCATCCGTACCATAACGCTCTGCTGCCCGACACGTGTGCCGTCTTCCTGCATATTGTCCGAAAGGATCCTGATTACCTGTGCTTTTTCAAACGTCTGTCCCTGCCTGGAAATCAGCTGAATCTTATCGATCCGATTCAGCTGAATAACAAAAATAACAAACCCGATTATCAGAACCGCACTTAGAATATTTCTTTTAATTGCCACTTCTACACCTTCCAGCTTTACTGATTTGTCTTATTGATTGTAAAGGTATCATCAATCGGTACCACCTGATTATCTTCGGTGATCTGATAGGTTGTAATGGCAAAATGATCTTTTGTCATATCAATAACGGAATAGCTGGGCAGCCAGTTCTGTGAACGCTTTGCAATATAATCCTGCTGTGCGGAAATCAGCTCATAATATTTGGAGCCCGATGCAGAGTTGGCAGTCATATACAGCGTTCCTTTCGGATTGGTCACCGTATCTCCCTGTGTGCTTTCAATTGTATAGCACTTGTTATCATTCTGGAAATTTTCAAGTGCCTTCTGTCCGCTCTGGTCGCTTTTTTCCGGTTCAAGCGTTATCTGTGCCTGTGTTGTCACATCAAAGGCATGTGCCCAGTCATAATCGGAGCCATCCGGCATCAGCTGGAACTTATAATTGTCATGTGTCTGTCCGTCTCCGTAAAGAATCTTGGAACGACTGTAGGTATGGTCATGTCCCTGCAAAACCACATCCACATTATACTGATCAAAAAGCGGTGTCAGCTGTGTCCGCAGAATCATACCGTCTGTATCGGAGTGATCCAGCCCTGAACCATAGATATCCTGATGAATGGTAACAATTCTCCATTCTGCATTCGGATCAGAAGCAATCGCTTTCTGCAGTGTTTTCTCATGTTCTGCAACATTGTAATTATTGGTGTTCAGAACAATGAATAACCCGTTTCCGTAAGAATAGTAATAGTCTCCGCCTGCTTTCGTTTCTCCGTAGCCTGTCTGATTGGGTGTGTTGAAATGATCACCGTAATCTTCATTGAGTGAATCGTGATTTCCGATTGTAGATGCCAACGGCAGATACTGCAGTTCATTTGCACTCAGAAATCCCGCATACTCTTCTTCTTTGGGCTTGCCCGTCTTATTGATCTGATCGCCGGCAGATATGATGAAATCAAGATCTTTGTTTATGGAAGCCGCAATGGTAAGCGTTCTGTCCCAGTTGTAGCTGTCATTATGGGCCGCAGTGTTCGCAACGCCATCTGCTGCGACAAGCTGCTCCGTTCCCTGTACCTGTCCTTTGGACGCACCGATCTGCGGATCCCCTACCACCAGAATCTTTGTATCCGCTGTATCACTTAGCGTGTAAGCACGCACTTCGCTTTGTACACCATTCTTCTCTACTGTATAATAATATTTTGTTCCCGGTTTCAGTCCGGTAACCGTTACCTTATTTGATACATAGGAAACACCTCCTGTCAGAGTCTTATCAACCGGATTGATCTTTCCTGTGAATTTTTTTAATTTACTCTTATCTGTACCGATCAGAACAATCGGAGTATCTTTCTGTCCGCTTACGACCTTACTGTACCATGCAAAATTCAATTGTGTCTCGTCTGCACCAGGAGCCATGGATACCTTGGTATCATCCTTCGCAATACTGTTCCAGTCCTTTACCCAGCTGTCCCATCCTTCTCTGGATTTGAGCGTACTGGCATTTGCATAATGATCGGTTGAAGCATACGCATTAACCGCCGGAACACAGGCTGCAACTGCAAGTCCCATACATACTGCCGCAAATAATCTTTTCTTCATCCTCTTATCTCCTCTTTCCTGTTTTTGTCTTTCATCAACAGTTTTATCTTAGCAAGAGGTTTTTTGGACAGATATCATGATAAAGTAAAAAATTGTAAAGATTATTGCCATATTATCTTACAAAAAACAGACAATTCGACTTGTTTTTTTTAATATCATTGCACCGTGATCTGATAGGAAGTTTGGAACGCACTTCCGGCTTCCAGCTTCTGCTCCTCAAATTTATCCGGCAGTTCTCCTGTAAATCCCTTATTATCACATCTGCCGATCCATGGTTCCAGGCATACATAAGGAGCATTTGCATTTGGCTTGCTCCAGAGACCAAAGGAAGGAAAGCCCGTACAGGTAAGTGTTACATAGGGCGTTTTATCCGGATAGTAAATGGATACCTTCTGCACTTGTCCGTTATCAAAAATCAAAGCATCGTGTGTAAAGAGCGTTTCACTGATTTTCACAAATCCCTTTTCAGTAGAAAGTGTATATTCTGTTTCCCGGTCAACCAGTTCTGCTGCCGGATCAATCAGAACGTATTGCAGATCCGTCCGGTTCTCAAAAACAATATAATAATCTGTTTTCAGAGCATCTTTATCTGCCGGACAATTAAAGGCAGGATGTCCGCCAATGGAAAAATACATCGGATCTGTTTGGGATTCATTCATGACCTTCCATTCCACCGTGACACTGTTCTCCTTCAGTCTGTGTGTAACAAAAAGTTTGAAATCAAAAGGATACACTTTTCTGGTCTTTTCATTCGCCTGCAGAACAAATATTATGAAGTCATTCCCCCTTTCCTGCAGTGTAAACTCCATATCTCTTGCAAATCCGTGCTGTCCCATCGGATAACTTTTTCCCTGATATCGATATGCTCCGTTCGTCACCTTCCCTACAAACGGAAAAAGGACCGGCGCATGTCTGTTCCAGTAAGCCGGATCGGCACTCCAGATTACCTCATGCTGTTTTTTCTTATCATAAATGCGCGACAGTTCTGCCCCGTGCTGACTGATTTCCACTTTCAAATACTCATTTTCCATACATTCCATGACCTTATCTCCTTTTAAACAAACCACTTTTCCAGATTGATTTCTGAGTCTGATTCTAACTTTCAACGCAGCCGATTGCAAGTTTCTTATGGTTATCTCAGAAAATCGGGCAAATCAGAGTACCAGAATGCAGGCACAATTTAAATAGTAGTTTCCCAACCAGTGAGACTATATCGACAATGACATAGCCTCAGATGGATGTTTTCTTCAGTGACCTGTTGGTCACATTGATGGTTCTGGCGGAGCTGCCTTCGGTTTGTTTTTGCTGCCCACCGGTCTACCGCGTTTACGCTTTACCAGCTGCTCCGTCTGATCGGATGGTGCCTTAGCCTTCGGACGATTCTTGCTTCCTCTGGGCCTGCCTGGTTTCTTTTTGGGCGGTTCTTCCGGCTTCGGAATGAGATCCAGCTTTTGGAGGACCACCAGGTGAGATGGATTCATCCGTACAAGCTGCCAGTTTTCGCTTCCGACACGTGCTTTCTTCGCTCGGATTAGCACGGAGAGAATCTTTCTGTAGGTGTAATCCTCGAGAAGACCTGCTTTGTCAAAGGCATTGATCAGGCGAAAGGTCAGGAGCGTTGAAAGGAAATCGCAAAACTCACTACCGATCACAGAGTAATCGTCTTGCACGCGGGTCTCATCGAATTCACAGGCGGATTTGTAATACCGCATGACGAGCTCGATCTCCCAGCGGTTGGCATAAGCTTTGTAGGCGATCTCCGGAGGAAGATCCAGATCACACTCAAGCACGATCGTGCCGAAAGTCTTCTGTTTCTCCCTGAGTTTTTCAAGGCTATAGGTCTTTTCCTTCTTTGCCCGGCGCAGCCAGTCACTTTCTTCTTTGGCAGCCTTGGCACTGCTCCGGTAGGAATAGAGCCATTTATCGATACCGACACACTTCTCCTTGCGGCAAGTGATGCCTTCGAAGCCGGGCAGAATCGCCGTGAAGTCCAGCATGGAGTGCCGCGCAATCAGCTTGGAGTTGCGCTTTATCGGATTAAGGTAATGCAGATCCGGATGGCTTTCAAACTCCTTGTGCGCTGCAGATTCCGGGAAGCCTTTATCACCGACGATGATTCCTTTGGTGATCCGGTTCTCCTTGATGAAGGCTTCATAGGAAGTGGCATCCAGCATATTTCCAGGAAAGCACTTGGAGCAGACCGGCTCCATCGCTTCCAGATCGAACGCGAAGAGAACAGAGATATCTCTTGTCCCCTTGATCCGGGCCTTCCTGGAAAAATCAGAGAGAGAATTCACTTTGGATTCATCCGACTTGAGCGTTCCATCAACTAACAAATGGTGATCCAGAGAGACAGAGGCTGTCCGGTTTCTCATAAAGGTAACGATGCGTGACATCGTCTTTCCAAGATCATTCAGAAAGGTCGATACCGTGTTTTTCGATAAGGATACGTCAGGATACAGTTCTGACAAAAAGCTAGTTTCATATGCCTCCTTAAGCTCAAAGTCGCGGATGCCTTTGTCACAGACTCTCAGCAGAGAGATGCAGTAGATCTTCATTGCGTCACGCTGGCTGTATACGGCAAACAGTTCGTTCTGGATACTTTTAAACAATTGGTCGCAGAGGACGACACTGGCCCAATCCTTCAGATCAATCGGTGAAAAAGAAACATCCTGCGGAGCACTCTTTGCGATTGGAACATAGGAACCATCAACGATGTGACCAATCGTAGGACCGTTCACCGGAAGATGACGGCCACCTACGTTTCTGCAGCCGACACGCTGGCGGACAGCGTATAGCTTTTTGTCGCTGCCATAAGCAATGACAACTGTATTCTTTGGACGCGGGACATCCAAAATTTCACGTGGGATCGGCATAGCAGGCCTCCTTTTGTATAGTCTAATAATAACATATATTAGACTATATTTCAAGATAAACATGCCTGAAATGTCGACAGGATTCAAGGTATTTAGTGTCAAAAAGAGGGATTTTCGGCACAATATCTGGCTGAAACGGGCCAACCAGAAGCGAAAATATAGTGATCAACCGAAAAAGCAGGCTTCATATAGGCTGTTATATAGTCTCATCGGTTGGGAAAGTATTATTTAAATCATAAAATATATTCCGTATAACATCTGCAGCAAAAAACACCAGAACCTTCTATCATAAATTGAAAGTCTGGTGTTCTTTTATTCATATTATTTTTTCTGACAAATATATGCCCGTTTTATATCTCTCCGATGATCCAGCTCTGTCTTCCATCCCTTACAAATACCGGAATTTTCTCAACAGGTGCTTCGATCTGATATTCCGCGCCGCCTTTATAGACTTTTCCATCCATTGCGGATGTCCACTCTGCACCTGCCGGAAGATACACCATACGACTGGTCTCACCCGCATGACATACCGGTGCGATAAGCAGATCCGGTCCATAGCAGTATTCATCTGTCAGATCCCATGCTGCAGGATCCTGTGGGAATTCATAGAACACCGCCCGGATGACAGGACTTCCTGTTTCATGAGCCTCACGCATGATATTTCTGGTATAATCCCGCATTTTCTCGCGCAGGAATATATATTTTGTCATAATCCCGCAGGCTTCTTCTCCATAGCTCCAGACTTCATTTGGTGCGCCCGTTCCCTCATGCTCCAGGTCATCATTGTATTCCACCTGTTCATAAGGCTGTCTGCAGCCATGAATCCGCATAACCGGGCAGAAAGTTCCAAATTCGAACCAACGGATCAGGAGTTCCCTGAAACCGGCATCTTCCGGCTGTCCGCCATGAAATCCCCCGATATCCGTTGTCCACCACGGGATTCCGGAAAGTCCCATATGAATGCCGGCGCAGATCTGTTTCCGAAAATCCTCATAAGTAGACATAATATCGCCTGACCACACAAGCGCTGCATATTTCTGACTCCCGGCCCATGCGCAACGGATCAGATTCACAATATCTTTCTGTCCATCCGCCTGCTGCCCTTCATAGAAAAGTCTTGCATATTCACGCGGATATATGTTCCCGGTTTCTGTTACAGGTCCTGCATGATATCTGTAATTCTCATAATCATATCCGTTATATTCCGGTTCTGCTTCATCCAGCCAGAAAGTTTTAATCCCAAGCGCGGCATAATTTTTGCGGCATTTTTCCCATACGTACTGTCTTGTTCTGGGATTGGTGGCATCCATAAATACATTGTTTCCATGGAACAGCATCTGTACATCAACACCGGAATTGGACTTTACGAGCAGCCCCTGCTGCCGCATCTCCTCATAATTTTCACTCTTGACGTCCACCTGCGGCCAGACGGAAACCATTGTCTCTATTCCCATATCATGCAGTTCACGAACCATTTTCTCCGGATCCGGGAAGAACCGTTCATCGAATCTCCAGTCTCCGCACCTTGGCCAGTGGAAATAATCAACCACCAGAACATCAATCGGGATCCCCCGTTTCTGATATTCTCTTGCTACTTCCAGTACACTTTCCTGGTTATAGTATCTGAGCTTGCACTGCCAGAATCCAAGACCGTATTCCGGCATCATGGGCGTCTTTCCGGTTGCATCTGCATAGTTCTGTTCAATCCGGGCAGGAGTCTGACCGATCGTGATCCAGTAATCGAGCTGTCTGGTACACTCGCTTGTCCATTCCGTTGTATTGAGTCCGAAATGAACATCTCCGATAGCCGGATTGTTCCACAAAAATCCGTATCCAAGGCTGGAAATATAAAAGGGAACACTTGCCTGCGAATTACGATGTGCCAGTTCCAGATTGCAGCCTTTCAGATTCATCCGTTCCTGCTGATACTGTCCCATTCCATATATCTTTTCCTGCGGATCAGACAGAAAGCTTGCCTTGAGCTGAAAATCACCACCCGTCAGCGGTCTGAAATCCCGTGCACGCAGTGTCAGCGCTCCGCCGTTTGAAATCTCCTGCAGTATGACTTTTCCTTCCTGATCGGTAAAAGATATCTGAAGTGCTTTTCCCCATGGCTGTACTGTCAATCCGGCACATAACATACCGTTCTGAATCGTACTGCTCATCCCATCTTCCGAGACGGTAATCTGCGCATCCGTTTGACCTGGTGCAAGAAGCGCCGCACTTTCATCACTGATTTCGCCCAGAAAAGTTGCTCTCACACGAAAGGAATCCTTTCCCCAGGGTGTAATCATAACCGTTTCACCATTTTCTCTGAAAACAAGACTGGTATCTTCTTTTGTAAAAAAATTCATGTTTTTCGCCTTTCCGGAATTATTCCTGGACAAATCTGTTATACATATAATACCATTCTTTTTCGGGTACTTCATAATACGGGTAAAAAGTTCGGGTCAGATGCGCATAGGGCTTTACATGACCCTTTTTTGTCCGAAATCCAAAGGAATATCCATCAATCTGTACCGGTTCGATCCAATCCTGGGGATGCTCCGGATCTCCTTCGAACAAAGTCATTTTATTGCAGACAAGCGTAACCGGCCCATAGCAAAGCGCCGCAACATCCGTTGCATATTCATCGACTTTTTCAAAACGCAGCAGGAATTCATATTCCAGTGTAACCGTATCATTGTTTTTCCATTCCCGTTCTATTGTCAGCCACTGATCAGGCTGCGCTTTGAGATCAGATTCTATGCCATTAATGTATACACTGTTTTGCCCTTTTGCCCAGGATGGAACGCGGAAATGCAAACTTGCTGTAACAGATTTCATTTCCGACATATGTACTACAAATGTATTTCCTTTTCCTTGGGATAAAAGCTTGTATTCTCCAGCTTTACAGATACTCCCGAAACTGCAAAGCTGACTTCGGATGGAAGATACTGACTGATGTACAGCCCGTCTTTACCATGGTAATACAACATATTGTTATATTCTGCCACGTCCTGCGGAAAAGTCCCTGTACAGCACTGCCATTCGAAGGAAGCGCCATTCCACTGCAGTCTTCCGTCTTCTGTTGTCTTCATCCCGCCATTAATAAAATAGTCGGCATAGTACATGACATTACCATCCTGTGTGATCGGAAGCTGTCCCCCTGTTCCGTTGATCAGAAGTTTCTCCGCCCAGTCTCCATATTCCGCTTTTCCTGTCAGTGTCAACAGATAATTACAGATCTTAAATACCGCCCAGCTGCAGCAGGAAATTTCACTGCTTCCCCACTGATCATCACGGTCTACCATTGTATCAGCAAAATTACGATATGTTTTGTGTTGTTTGTCTGTGTCCCAATTTGCTTTTATCGAATCTCCAAGATAACTTTCCTCATCCGCAAAAAGACATTCTGCAGGTCCATATCCTCCTGTAGCAAATGTATGATGCTCGAGTATTTCATGATAAGCGATTTCTATTACATCCAGATACTTCTTATCTTTCGTCAGCATATACGCACGTGCTGCACTGGAGAGCGCATTCACGTGACTGTAGGCATGGCGCGGACCGATTTTGAAATCATGCGCCGTAAGTTTGTCCCAAAAATATGTGTAGTCCCACTCTTTTGCAAAATCCAGATATATTTTTTCCCGGGTAAATTCATATGCCCGATACAGCTGCTCCGGAAGTGTATACCACTCGATCATCCATGGTTCCATGATCTGCAGTCCATCGCGATTCACTTCTCTGTTGAATCTGCCGGCAGCATTTTCAGTCAGAAGTTTTGCATACGCAAGTGCAGGTTCATATTGCAGATATTCATACAAATCAAGAAATCCGCCCATTAACTTATCATAGACATAGGTACTGTTGACATCCAGAACCGTTTTCTCTTTTTGTGCGCATTTTCCCCAGCCATCAGCAAGCAGAATTGCCTTTTCTTTCAGTCTTTCGTCTCCTGTTGCGAGATAGAGTTTTGCAAACGCACCCAGTTTCTGTCCAAATGTACTGGCATTATCTCCATACCATCCGCACAGACCGTTTGAATGATCGGATATTCCTGCAAGACTCCGAAAATAATGCAGCAGATCGTCATTATCAATCTTCAGATAAGTTTCAATTAATTTTTTTTCTCTGTACTTCCCAATGTCCTTTTTTCAGGGTTACATTTTTGTAGCCAAAATTCTCCAACAGATTCATTTTCAGCATTATCCCTTCACGGCGCCGATCATAACACCTTTTTCAAAATATTTTTGAATAAACGGATACACACATAGAATCGGTAACGTAGAAACAATGATCACCGCATACTTGACCTGATCCGCACTGGACTGACCATAGCCTCCCTGTACTCCTCCGTTTCCGCTTGCAAATGCCTGATTCAAAAGCAGAATATCACGAAGTACGATCTGAAGCGGTGCATTGCTTTCCTTGCTGTTATAAATGAGTGCATTGAAATAGTCGTTCCAGTGAAAAACTGCATAATAAAGAATCAAAACCGAAATCACTGCTTTGGACAAGGGCAGTACTACTTTTGTAAAATAGGTGAAGTGTGAACATCCGTCCAGAATAGCAGCCTCATAAAGGTCATCCGGAATGGAGTTCTGAATAAAGGTTCTGGCAATGATCAGATTATAGGTATTGATCGCAACAAAAACAATCAGAATGGTTTTGGTTGAGATCAGGTGCAGCCCGCTGACTGTCATATAAGTCGGAACCAGTCCGCCGCTGAAAAACATGGTAAATACAAAATAGAACATTACTGCGTTGCGCGCCTTGAAATCCTTTCTGGACAACGCATATGCGGCCGGCATGGTAACAAGCATGTTAAGTGCAGTTCCTGCAACCACATACAAAATTGTATTCGCATAACCCTTCCAGATTCTTGCATCCTGCAGAATCTGCTCATATCCGTAAAAGCGGATATCTCTTGGCCAGAAGGTGACTTTTCCGAGATTGACCAGATTACTGTTACTGATCGATGCGATCATAACAAACCAAAGCGGATAGGCTATGATCACAAAAATAAGAACACTTAAAATAATAACCACTGCGCCAAAAATCTGATCTGACCAGTTTGTTTTGATTGCCTTGTCTTTTACTGCTGTATTCGTCATAAGAATTTCCACATCCTTCCTGAATGTATACTGATTTACATAAGTCCTGTTCCGGTTGCCTTTTTGGACAGGAAATTCGTGATCAGAAGAAATACAAAATTAATAAGTGTATTGAACAGGCCTACTGCTGCACCAAAAGAAAACTGTGAAGACTTGATTCCGACCGTATATACATAAGTCGAAATAACCTGGGATGCGCCCAGATTCAGACTGTTCTGCATCAAAAACACCTTATCAAATCCTACATTCAATATATTTCCCATATTCAGTATCAGCAGGATCATGATCGTCGGAAGGATCGCCGGAAAATCAATGTTCCACATTGTCTGCCAGCGGTTCGCTCCATCAATCTTGCAGGCATCATAAAGCTGTGTATCCACAGAAGATAACGCGGCTATAAAAATGATGCTGTTCCATCCCATTGTCTGCCAGACACCTGTCAGTACATAAAGAGGAACAAAAGCAGATTCCTTACCAAGAATATTGATATTGGAACCCACCAGATGAATTGCCTTCAAAAAATTACCTACTACGCCGCTGTCGTTTGCGAAAAGAATATTAATCATCGAAACCAGAACTACAACCGAAATGAAATAAGGAATATACACGGTGGTCTGTACTACTTTTTTCCATTTGGTATTGCGGATCTGGTTAATAATCATTGCCAGGATAATCGGTGCGGGAAATCCCACTATGATGCTTGTTAATGCAATTACAAAAGTATTTCGAAGTGTCGGGAAAAACATGGGACTTTCAAAATATTGTTTAAAATATTTAAAACCCTCCCACTTTCCGCCTGTAATTCCGGATGCAAAGCTGTAGTCGCGAAACGCCAGCTGAACACCATACATTGGAACATAACAAAAAACAAAAATATAAATGATACCGGGTAAAAGCATCAGCCACAGCTGCCAGTTATGTGCCCAATATCTCATCACTTTTTCTCCTGTTGTCAGGGCCGATCCACTTTCTGTTTCCATTACGGATGCACTGCTATTTTTTTTCATACAGAATCCTCTCAGATTTATAAGTACTTTTGCAAAAAGCGGAGAGTAAAAGCGAATGTCTCAAAATTAACTTCCGCCAAAACTCTCCGCCACAATTATTCTGACACGCTATCTTTTAACAGCCTTATCATCAATTGGAAGCTGCTGTACTGGCACTGTCAGATGCTGCCGCTGTACTTCCCTGCATGGTACTGAGATAGCTGTCAAATGCCTTCTGACGAATCTGAAGAATCTGATCAAGACCTGCATCCTTCACACTCTGTACATAAGCATCCCAGGTAGAATCAATATCCTGTTCTCCTGTCATCCACAGTGACCACTGATTGTCAATAATGCTCGTAATATTAGCCTGTGTCACAGCCATTGTATTCAGATCATCAGCCGAATACTTCATAAACATCTGCGGATAGGTATCGCTCTGTGTTGCCTTTGCCAGTGTGTCTGCATATGTTTCACGTTCTTTGAGTGCATTTGTCATATCCGGAGCCATGGCAATCTCTGTGTCTTTTCTGATATACATCGGTCCGTTATCTGCAAAAGCATTGGTCCACTTCCATGTACCTGCATCAACAGAGGAATCCAGCGGATCACATACCTTGAAGCTGTTATCTCCGGTCTTTTCAACACAACCATCCGGAATGCCGCCAAACAGAACCTGAACACTGTTGGATGCGTCATAGAACTGATCCAGGAATTTCATAGCAGCAGGGATATTCTTGCATTTTGCACTGATACATACTCTGTTGCCTGACATATTAAGACCTGTGTAATCGTTTCTCCATCTGGTATCATAAGTTCCTGCCTTGCCGTCAACATCATAGGTAAGTGCCGGTACCGGAACATACTGACTTGCAAGCTTATTACCGAATTTATCAGTTTCTTCCCATCCAAATACACATCCTACCACTGCATTGCCACTCTCATCTCCTCTTGAAAGAGACTGGAATGCGGAGTAATCATTTGTCAGAGCATTCTGATTGATCAGTCCTTTGGAATAAAGCTCTGCAATATATTTCATAAACAGTTTGTATCTTTCATCCACCGCATAATTCTTTACCTTGCCATCTTCTGCAAAGTATGCATCTGTTCCCCAGTCGGTTGTCTGAATTCCAAGTGAACCGATCAGATTGGTAAGTGAATATGCACTGTTAAAGAAGGCATCATTTCCGCCATATGCATTGTAATCCAGCGGGATTTCATCGTTGGGATCACCATTTCCGTTCGCATCCTTTTCCTTGAACTGTTCCAGAACATTTTCCAGTTCCGTGTATGTTGTCGGAACCTGTAATCCCAGATTATCCAGCCATGTCTTATTGATGAACATAACCGTATTGGTTGCCGGCCATTTACCCTGGAACTTTGGAAGTCCGTATATCTGGCCTTCCGGTGTCGTAGCCAGAATCTTCGTGTCCGGCTGCTCACCAAACATTGCCTGAATATTAGGCGTATCCGTAGCATTGATGTATTGTGTCAGATCTGCAAATAATCCATTATACTGTGTATAATCAGAATCAATGGTACCATTGAAAACAAGATCCGGAATATCACCGGATGCAAATCTGGTTGACTTTACGGTATCCCAGTCTGCTCTGATTACTTCCCATTCCACATCAACCCCTGCAGCATCCTGCAAGTGTTCCTGCAAGCATGGCAGCTGTCAAAATAATCGACAACATTTTCTTTTTCATTAATACCCTCCTGATAAATCCGTTTTTTGCTTCCCCAACAACGTGCACGATGTTTATAATGAAAGCATAGCTTTAACATATTGCACAAATATAATCTTTTAACAGATAATATCTATGTGCAACTTTAATGATAAGATTATCATTTCACCTCATTTCCGTAAATATCACATAGATTGATTAGGTGTCTTTTTTTTATATCTTTCTTTTGAACACCTGTTTTGAGTGATAATATGGTTTTATTTTATATATTGTTGTATAATTTACAAATATACGAAAGCTATTTTGATTAGTTTTTGTGCAGTATGCTTTATTTTTATCCTGTTTAATTTTTTAAGTTGTATTCAATGTGTCAATAATTTTGATTATGTGTCAGAAAGGAATTTTTATGCAAACATTACTTTTACCTTCCGAACAGATTTTTCATTATAAGCTGACAGGCAAATTCAAAGCGCTTTCTTCCACCTGGAAACATGAACGCTTTCCACTGGGAGATTATGAGCTGGTAGTCATGACTGAAGGAACTCTTTTCCTGCGCTATCAGGAAGAAAACTTCACTGTCAATAAAGGCGAGTATCTGCTGCTTGCTCCAAGCAATTCGTTTCGTGAAGGTTTTAAAGAGGCCTACTGTTCCTTTTACTGGATGCACTTTTCTGCCGATTTCAGTTCCGGGCTCCCTGCTGTTCTGCATGGCCCGCATGATGCCTATCGGGAGAAGGCACTGATACTTCCTGAAAAAGGTGTCATTCCGCGTCCTGAAAAAATGGTCATACAAATGAAACAACTGCAGGATATTGTAAAAAGCAATTATCCAAAGGTATCACTGGATGCCATGGTCACCAGTATTATGACAGAGCTTTACGGTGAACTCATGCTCTCCGCTTCATCCTTTATGGATCCCGCTGACCGTAAACAGATCTATCTCGATATCATTGACTATATTCAGACGAATATATACCGCAACATAAAAATATCGGAAATTGCAGATGCCTTTGGCTACAATCCAAAATATCTCTCACATCTTTTTGCAGAAATACGTGGGATCCCGCTGAAACAGTTTATTCTGAGTCAGAAAATGGATGCTGCCAATTTCATGCTTTCAGATGGTGATAAGGCCGTGACTGAAATTGCCGCGCAGCTTGGTTTTTCCGATGTGCACAATTTTGCAAGAGCCTACAAAAAGCTTACCGGTCTTACCCCCAGTGAGTATCGGAACGCTTTTGCCAAGAGAATGCTTTTTCATGTTTAAAAAGGGAAATGCGGTTTTAACTGATAAATTATATTTTTTTCATTCTGATTCTTGATTATATGAAAACCTTATGATAATATATAACAGTTGCAAAACATGCCGGTGTGTCGGAATTGGCAGACGAGACAGACTCAAAATCTGTTATCCGCAAGGGTGTATGGGTTCAAGTCCCATCATCGGCATTAATTTAAAAACAGCGTATTTACGGTAAATGATCTCAAAGTGCCGTAGATACGCTGTTTTGTTGTTTACACATACTTGAAATAAAAATCTATATTTGGTTGAAAATCATATTAAATAAGTCAATATGCACCACGAAATGCACCACGAAAAAAAGGGCAGAGCAAAATGCTCCACCCTCTTTTATCAATATGGATTATTCTTGTCGCTTACATGCGGGCATAAAAGCTTGAACCATGCTTTGCGGTCTGCATTTCTCATTCCTTTTTGGGCATTTAGATACTTTACTGCTTCCGCCTTTGAGTTTTTTCCATTATTATTAGTATCTGCTCCAACTGAATACTGATAATATCTAACAAGTCCCATATCTCCGTATTTTTCTTGAGCAGACTGAGCCCCCTTTGATTCTTTTTTGATCAATTTTTTTAAATAGTAAGCTTGATCTTGCGCCGGCATATTAGAAACAGCCTGTACTGCTCTTTTATTGCTTATTTCTCCGTCTCCATTTGGATCAGCTGCCTGCTGTATCTTTTTGTAAGTATCAAGTCCTGACTGGCCTTTTTCGTTATATATCGTCTGAGACTTATCAGTTAACTTAACATCTGATTGCTTTGCTGCAGCTTTACTTTCTGCATAATTTTTCAGCCCTTCCGCACCAGACTGGTTATAAATCTCCTGCGTCTTATCCGTAAGTGACAGGCCTGCAGCTTTTGCCGCATATTTCTGTTCCATATAGTTCATCAGTCCGCTTTCCCCTGTTGAACTATATATTTCAAGAGCCTTGCTGTCGTTGATATATCCCTTTACAGTTTTTACGCCTGCGTATGCATTTGAAACATTATAGATTTCTCCAATAATCTTTACTTTATCATCATTTGAAAGATTGTTGTAAAAATCTTTTTTCATTAAATTACTCGCAAGAGTATATTTTGTCTGACCGGATAGCTTCGAAAAATGATTATATTCCTGCGCGTTCATTCTGATATCGCCCAGTTTTCCATTGGAGGATTCAGGATATACATGAGAATCTTTTGTCTTATCATATAACGCCATAAGTGACTTATCTAATTCTGTCGGATTTTTCTGTTGTAGATATCCCGGAGATACAAAATTCTGAACTGCCCTCATTGCCATATTGCTACCGCCGGTATTGTACTGCTCCCTTCCCCATTGATCAATATACGCATAATTCTGGTTTGACAATCCCGGCATTTTGTTCTCAGTCTTTACTTCGAATTTATCAAGAACCTTTTGTCTTCCTGTGGTTCCTGTATAGGTGCTTCTGCGTAACGGATCAACAGTACGTGCAACTTGACCTAATAGTGTTGGAACGAACTGACCGGCATAATTTATAGCAGCTGACTGTACACCTGCTACAAGTTGATTCTCACCAGACATTGAAGCGCTGGAAATAGATGAAAGTACATCAGATAATCCTGACAACATTGTAGTATCAATTATTGGTGTTCCTAATTGAAGAACAGCGTCAATTATATCATTGTTTCCATCCATATTGCTTATCTGAGCTCCCACCAGTAATGGAAGTGATGCAGGGGAAAAATCACTTATAGTATAGGAATACTCCTTACCATCAGGTCCTGTAAAATTTATTGAATAATCCTGTTTCCCAAGCATTTGATTGTAATATTTGGTTCTATCATCACTGCTGTCTGAAGCCTGTATAATACCCATTTTCCCAAGTTCAAATCCCAATCCCATCATTGCAGTTCCAGTAAGACCTTTTGAAATTTCATCAATAGCTTCTGATGCGGTATATTTCCCTGTACGTATTGCGCTTATTGTATGAATCGCTCCCTTTGTAAGTCCAATGGGACTATAATCTATACCTGATTTTAGGATGTTAAGCGGAGTCTTTTTAAATGGAAGTGTGGCTTCTATTCCTACATGCAATGCTTTTCCTGCAATTCCTGATTCTTTCATATTATTGCTAAATTGTGATAAAGCATTTGCAATTTTGCTGTCTTCATGAAATGCAGCATACTTTGCTTTGTCAACCGCGTATGCTCTGGCCTTTTCTAATAATGCAATATCCGCAGGATCGGTTGACTTAAATATAGAAGCATCAGCACCGTTCGCCTTTAAAAATCCAGCTTCTGCCTTTTTAAAAGTTCCTTTCATTGCAATGACATCTTCTGAATCTAAAAGCTTTGTATTTATATCCGCAAGTTTCTGAACTGGTTTCATAAGTGTATTCAGTGTTTTGTTTTTACTTGTAAAAGCTTTCCCACTGTTCATGATCTCAGTTCCGGCATTATAGTACTTATTTCCTGTCAGATCCCGATATGCATTGTTCATCATATCTTCACCGGCTCCATCCATCAAGTCTTTATCAGACTTTGAAAAGCCACTCATAAACGATTTTGTGCGATCAATATTTCCGCCTGAAACTTTGTTTAAAAGCGCTTCTCCAACTGTTGACACCGCATCACTTACATTATTTAAACCTTTAAACATGGTATTTCCAACCATGTTTTTAATATGAGTACGCGGATTCCCAAGCATAGCTAAATAACGCCATGTATTTATTTTATCGCCAAAAGAGCGACCTACTCCCATACCATTAGCCAAAATTGCATACGCCTGCTGTTCCTGCTCTACTCGTGCCTTGCTGTTATATGGAAGATCCTGCGCCTGATCAAATATATCCTGTACCTTTTTCATGTCTTCCGCAGATATGTCAGAGAATCCGGTAGAAAGCATTTCCATGGTATTGTTGATATCCGCTGTCTGATTCCCGGACATAATTTCATCCGTGATCTGCTTGATACCGTTATCGTCAATGTTTTTCAGACGGTCTTTCGCTCTGACTGCCTGTGTGACGATGTTTTCCACCTGCTTGCGAACGGTATCTACCTGATTCGGTTCTGCGTTTGATAGTTGGTCCCACAATCTGTTCTGCTGAATCTGGTTCGTAATATCATTCACAACGTCTGATACATCGGTTGCAAGCTTTGGATTTTCTTTTAATGCATCATCCACATTCTTTCCGACTATACCTTCCGCTGTTCCGATTGCTCCATCAGCAGTACGTGTCCATTTCTGTAACGCTTGCATGGACTGAGCATTGTTCGTGATACCCTTTTGTAGATTCTTTGTGACATTTCGAGCCTGAGTATATAACTGTGTTGCGGTTGCGGTATCCCCTGATTCCATTGACTGTCTTGCGCGCTTATTCAGATCCTGATACAACATCATTGCCGTATCGACATCTGTAGAACTGTATGCACCTTTTGATCCTGCTGTGTCAGATGTAAACCTGTTTAAGGTACCATCGTAATTATTTGCAAGTGTACTTGCCGCGGTTGCCATTGTCTCCTTTTCTGGCTTAGTTACATACTCATAAGTTTCTGGTGCGTAACTTTTTGCAAGTTCCTCCGGATTGGAAATACCAGAATTCTGCATAGTGTTGCTTCTGAATTTAGATACGTTTGTATTAAAAGTAAGTGTATCCGGTTTGCTGTTAAGCTTTGGAATAGTATCAGGTGTAAGTCCGGTAGATTCTGCCATCGTTTTGTTGGGTTGGGTTGCTGAACCGTTACCGACTGTGTTTCCGAATAAAATAGATTCAGGATTTTCAGAAGGTATATTCTTCTTTAACTGCGGAATACTTTCTTTCAAATTGTTCTGATTTAAAACATTACCAAGGTTGTCATATTCAACTCCTTTTGTATCCTGATAAACTTTTTTGGTAGTGTCATATGTTTGTTTTGCAATATCAGAAGCATTATTCAGTGTTGTTTTTCCATTAAGCGCATCAGCAATAGATTGAATATACTCTTGCTGAGCTGCTTTTTTTGCAGAATTCCAGTTACCCAGCGCTTTTATCCCCTGACCGATTGCTTCCCCGCCGATATTATAAGCCAGATTTGTGCCCTGATTTATAGCAGCGTCTTTTGCGATCTGACCATAATTCACCTGATTATTCGATCCGGTATACTTACCGTTTGCGTAATTTCTCACAAGTGAGGGTATGGTATCAACTACTGTATCAGCTGCCTGACCAGTTACAATGTTTGGAAGTGCTGATAATACTTTCTGCCCTATAGGATTCGCAACCGTATTTGCAGCTGGAAGAGCGTTTTCTATTGCTCCTGTTATTCCTGTTGCAGCACCTATTTTATTCGCAAGAGCATATTCTGCCGCTGTACCAGCAAGTTTTCCAAATCCATATGAAAATGGATTTTGAATTTGTGTCTGTTGTTCTTGAGTGATTCTACTTCTGTCTGCTGAATCTACTGTATCTTGTATGTTTTATGTAACTGAGCATTTTTTCTTTTTACAGAATCTTCATATGCATTAGAGTTTTGATTGCTTTCTCCCCATTTTAAATCCTTTAAATAAGATAAATTTGAAAAAACATCCGATCCAACATCTGCAACTGATTTTCCGGCTTCTTGCAATGAAGGTATTATCCCGCTTCCAAATCCAGAAGATAAAGCTGACATACGACTCATTTTCGTTTCGAGCAATTTCATTTTTGCAAATTCCTGATTCTGAGTTTCTGAAAGATTGCTCTCCGCTTTTATTGCTCTTCCACCCTCTCCCGAATAAACCGCATTGTAAAGAGGATTTTCTTTTTTAAACATATCAATATATTGTTTTGCATTAGACTTATCATTTGCAGTCATTTTATAATTTGGGTTAAGCCATGTATTTAGGTTTTTTTCTGGATCAGCATTTCCAGATGAACCACCATGAACTACAGCATTTTGAGAAACTCTTTGTGTAGAACCTGATCCTGATAACTGAGAATTCTGTAAATCCACCTGCTTCTGTTTGCTTTTTATTTTGCTGTCAAGGTTGCTTGATTTCGCCTGTTCCTGCCGCTGCATATTCAAATCCTGTTGCTGTGAAACCGAAGTGGTTTTCCCTGTAGTCTTCTCTCCGGTCATGGCCTGCTTAACACGATCTGCCCTTTGTGCCAACTGTGTATCTGTCATTTTGGATGCATCTATATTTCTGTTTGCAACCCAGTAATAATAGTTGTCTGTGCCTTTTTTAGGCATTTCTTTTGCTTTCAGGACGGATTTGTCATATACGGGTCCAGAAGTTACTTTTTTGGCTTCCTGCGTGTTCTGACGTATGGATTTTTGAGAATCTTTTAGTGATGGAATCTTTTTGCTTTCAGTTTTCTGCTGAACTGGATTGCTTTTGAGCCAATTCAAATAATCCGACTGCACAGTGTTCAGGTTATTGCTTACTGCCTGATGTCCGGTTGAGTTGTAATCCCCTACGAATTTCTGTGTGTCAGAATAGGACTTGTCTTTCTGAGTATCCCCAGTCGAATATGCAGCGTCCTGCGTAGCATTTGTTTTTTGCGCTCCACCTGCGTCAATTCCAAGACGATTCATGATTCTGGTTACATTGCCACCGGTAATCTTTCCGTCACGGTTCTGCTGATATAAGTAACTTTTAACATCCGCTGCAGTTCCACCAGTTGCAAGTTTCTGTGATGCCATAGCAAGATTGTTTCTGTAGTCAGATTCATCCGCAGATGCCGGCTGGGTATTTGGCTGCGCAGTCGATGCGGTTGCGGAATTTCCTTTTGGCGCAGCCTTTTGCGTTGCCTTGAATTGTTCCAGAGCAGCAGAAACAGACTTTGCATCGTTCTGTACTGCCGCATGTCCGGTATTGTGCCAGTCATTCAGCCATTTGGATGTATCTGACTGACTATCCTGCTGCATTTGACTTGCAAGGGCATTCTGATCCTGCTGAATAGGATTCTTAAGGGATGGAATGGTCTGCTTTGTATTTGACGCAGCAGCGGTTGTGGTTGTAGATTTGCTATCTTTAGAAGACAGTTTACTTACGTCATATCCTCTTCTTTTCATAGTCTTGATGATCTTGTCAGTACTATTTAATCCAGGTATCGCTTTTGATCCTGCAATAATACTGTCATACTTTGCACGTTGTGCCTGTGCCTTATTTAACTGGCTTATCTCACTACTTACCTGTTTGTCGTAATAGTTCGCCATTTATTTTCTCCTTAAAAGGGCGAGGAATTAACCCCGCCCACATGTTTATACACGGATTCCCAACGTATCGTAGATCTGTGTAAGTTCATTTGCTGTAAGTGCGCCCTTTGAAGTAAGTACCATAAGGTCGTTTTTGACATCAGATGTAGTACTTTGACCACTAGCCAATTTGCTTGCTGCCAGTTTCAAATACTTAGCATAATTTGTTCCAGATGATTGTGAAGCCTGTTGCGTACTTGCTGCGGTATATGGATTCGTAGCTTCTGATTGAGTGAGCGCCCATTGGTTCTGACTTGCTTGCAACGCATTCATTGCTTCTAAATATGCAGACGCGGATGGTGCAAAGTTTGACATGTATCCAGATTGCATATTTGAGTAAGCACTTTCTGCCGCCTGTTCTGCCTGCATACGCTGATTGTTCAAATCACTTACGCTGCTGTTATACTGCTGATTTGCAGATGCAAGATTCTGCTGATATGTATCATTCAGATTTGCAATATTGCTGTTGGTTGTCGTATTGATGTTGTTACGGCTGTTACCGTAATTGTTTGCAAGGGATGCCTGCGTGGTTTCTGATGCTCCGCCATTAAGCCCCTGCGCAGACAATGACTGCTGCAAGTTTCTCCCCTGTAGCATTTTATTTATGTAGGCCTGCTGTAATGACTTTTCGGAATCCTGCGTAACATCATTTCTGCTTTTTGTATAGCTTGACCCCAACGACCCAATTGTGGAGTCATAATTGTTTTTCAAAGTGCCAAGTGAAGAATTGTATGTATCGGCAATTCTTGATAAGTTGCGATTGTATGCATCCTGTGCCGCAGCCTGCATCTGTGCGTAGTAATCATTTAATTCTGAATTTGCATCATATGAACCAGAAGATGATGTATCCTGATTATTTCCGGCATTACCCATTTCTCCGGGATTCACAACGTTTGTTCCGCCGGTCGCTTTTGTTCCGCCGGTTGCTTTTGTACTGGATGATTTTTTTGTGCTTCCACTGCTACTTTTTTTTGCGGGTGTTGAAGTTACTTTTGGAGTATGAGTTGCAGTATAGTAATTATTTGAATACGGTGCTGATCCATTGGTATTTACACGCACGTTCGCCCACGGATTTGTTCCTGCCGATGTCATAAACCCAAGTGCCATTTTGCTGTCTCCTTTCTACAAAAAAGAGAACGTAATTTCTTACGCTCTCCCATTTTTCTTAAATGCTGCTTTGGTATGTGGTCCCACTTCTCCATCCCATTCTGATTTATCATCAGGGAATGCTTTTTTCTGATATGCAATGACCGCAGATTCGGTATTTCCACCAAAAACACCATCTTCTTTTGCCCTCACATACCATTGAACCCATTTTACTATTGCGCCGGAATCCCCCTTTCTAACTGTTGTGACCGGTTCTCTGTATGGATTCTTTTCTGCTGCATCAATTACATATGACATATCGCATGGTTTTAACACTCCTGCAACGTTCGCTCTTGATGTGAACTGCCATAGAAGATATTTTCCGGTATATTTACAGGTAGGAGCATACTGTGCTACCCATACGGTATATGGCAACTGGGACATATCCAGTTTGGTATTGAGCCACGATGTAGATGCATAGATTCCTGCCGGAATACCTTTCGATTGAAGACGGTCACAAAAAACTTTTAACAAGTGAGTCCTTTGCTGAACCGATAAATGATCTGATCTACCGGCATGATGCACCGCATCAGATACCTCGGAATCCGCAAACAACGGAAGTACAATCGGTAATCCCTTGACTGCTTCTGCGCAAAAGTCAGCTTCCTCAATTGCTTCCTGATCCGTAATGCTACAAGGGAAAAAATAAAACCCTACCGGAATACCGATCTTCTGTGCTGCCGCAAGATTCTCTTTAAATTTCTGGTCCATAGCAATCTTGCCATTTGTATATCCTCTATAGCCAATTCGTAGCACAACCATATCACAGGCGGCTTTTACTCCCGCCCATGATGTGATTACATTATGCTTTGACAGATCAATTACTTTTTTCAACTGAATCCCCTTTCTTTTGTAAGATATCAATTCCCTTCTTGATTACATCAGGTACCGGAACACCCATAAGACCTGCGTTTTCAATAATGCTGATAACCTCATTTGTAATAAAAGCAATGATTACAGCGTTTCGGATATAATCAGTACCGATCATGATATCCATCCGATATGCAATAAGCACAAATAATATAATCATGCATTTTCGGCATAATCCCTTGAAGCCTGCCCTGGATTCCAGTGCACCGTTTGCTGATTTTGGCGACTTCTTAAAGATTCCTGCAACAACAAGTCCGGTAATGTAATCAATCGCCATAAATGTAATAAGAGTTATCAATGCAGTGTCCCATCCCCCCAGAAGTCCCGCAATGAAACTTCCAATTATTCCTACTACTGTACATAACATTTCTTTTATTCCATTCATACTTTCCTCTTTCTCAGACCTCAATCTGCAACGTAATCAATCCCTGTGATTTCCTTGTACTGTTCCGCGGTAATGTAACCTTTCACAACAAACGGTTTCAGCGTTTCATTGTTGTAGTTTTTCATCTGGTACTTGATGCCTGTGTAATGTCAAGCGTGGTTCCGTTCTTAAACTTGATTTTTTCCATATATTCCTTTCTGCCAGTTTTGCATGGCTGCATTTGTAAACTAAAATAAGCACCCGATTTTTCGGATGCTTACGCATACGGTTCACTTGTTATTTCCATATACTCTTCCATTGTTATTCCATAATTGGGAAATCTATCATGAATCAAAACATATTGTTTAAGCTGTTCTTTTGTAACAAAGTGATAATGATAATTCATATATAACCTTTCATAGTCTATTGAATGCATATTATATCTCCTTATTTTGTTGATAGAACAATCAATTCCAAATTAGCAATTTGCATTCCAAGTGATTCTATTTTTGACTGTTCTTCATATTTAAAATACTCTTCTGGAGTCAAAAGAAGTTCGTCATACTTATACATCGTCACATTGTCCGCGTTCTGGTACGATTCAATGTTCTTCCTGATATACGTCTTTCCCGGCGCTGACTTGTTGTCTATGAGTTCCGGTGATACTGTGCTTTCTGCCTTTTTCCATTCGAATTTCATCTTTTTCGTTCTCCTTTTTTTATAATAACTTGCGTCATGCAGGCTGTTCACAAGAAAGGGCCGCACCAACGTTCCAACCCGAACCCGAAACCGCACTGCCCAGATCCAACGCGAAAGGCCCGCAGATCAGACCACCGTAGCAGTCGCCCCCGACACGCGCATAACAAGATGCTGCAAACGATAATCCATCACAATAATATGTTGATGTTGATCCTGCTGCTGTTTTCGGAACCATACCGCCATATTCGTTCATTGTCGCTGCGCTTATATATCCACCTGATGTTACACCAAGTGCATACCCAAGATCTGTGTATCCGGTTCCTGCTGTGTTATACGGTTTTTCCATCTTCACACATGGATGTATTGATCCATTTGTCACAAATCCGGCTATCCTTTCCCACTGATCGCCCCACCAATTTTCTAAATGAAATACTTTTACTGCTGCGTTCGTATTGGTTCCGAAAAACCTTCCTTTATTTGACAATATTCCTGTTGTTAGCATACTTGATGCGGCCGTTCCGCCACCTGTATGCCCCTGTCCGAATACTGTTTCGCATGAAAGGGATTTTCCTACCAGAATCAACAGCATATTGATCAGGTTCCTTTGTGCGTGTGTCCTGGTGTACCATAATGACCCATTATTTGTTGCATATGTAATTTCATTTGCTCCGGTTTGTGTATTCATTAAAGACTGCCCTTTTAGTGACCTAATCTTTGATGATGTTAACGATCCTTTAAATGCTGCCAGAAGAATGTAGTTCATGATTGATCCGTCTGCGCGCTGATGTGCATATGCGTGATAATTGTTGTCTAATTTGATATTACAGATCTTACAGTGAAATTTCCCCGAAGTATCAGTATATTGGTACATCCATACCGTATCAAATCTAACCATTGCGTTTCCGTCGTAACTCGTATCTGATACTGCCGAAGATCCGGATCCGTCTGCTTTTTGTGTATAGTCATTATCGTTTAACTGATAATCCAGTGTTCCGTTCGATTTGACCATATATACATGATTGTTTTGCAGGAAGAAAATCTGGTTTGCCCATGATCCTTCTTCGTATAGTCCGGTCGTGAAGTTCATTTTGCCCGGAGTCATTCCTACTGCCATATCTTCATACGTTACTGAAGATTCAGGGTCGGAATTTGTTGGATCAATGCAGAATCCATAAAGTACATATGCTTTAGGAATAGAAATTATTATATTTGTATCATTTCTGTAATATATATCATCATATGAATAGGGAAAACGCTTTAAAGTGATATGCAATATCATTTGTTAATCCACTTACTTCTCCTTCTGTATTACTGTAGTATCCAAGAGGTCTGTCAGTACCATCTTCTGTTGATAATACAACGATTCCGTCATTTTCATCTGTGGGATCTTGTCCTGTTTCATAACTATCTTGCATCCTTTTACCCTGCATAATACTGCTCCGTTTACTTCGGTGTTGGTAGGTTCGGTAAATTTAATTTTTACGCTAGCATTTCCGGTTGAAACAGAAAAGTTTGTTACAACACCGGGTCTTACTCCGCCAATTTTTACATTTAAAGTCTTCCCCTGTGGAGCCGCTAATACCTTTGTTGCATCAGTTCCCAGCAAATCATTTTCTATTGCTGATGTCTGAACACTGTTTTTTGCTTCGTTGTGCACTTCATCAATAGCTGCCTGAGCATTTTCTGCGGCAAGTTCCGATGTTGTATGGTCATATGTTACCGCTGTTGCCGCAATTGGGTTCTGCAATGCGTCTGCCACTTCTGCATGATCTACAATTCCATCGTTGTCGGTGTCATATATGGATTTAACCATATCGCCACCGCCCATCTGCTGAACATATCTTGATATTGCCCCGGCTGTGGGAAGCGCTGTATCTGATCCGTTTACTGTTGTTGTAATGCTTGTAATATTCGTAAATAGCGTTACCAGTCTGTCATATGCAGTTTTCACGGCAGAAGTAATCAGATCAAGTACACCTTTATTTGTATGGGTATGAGTGTTTTCAAATGCCGTGTCAAGTTCCTGCCTGTACGTATCTGTAAAATCATTTGCAGACAACCCTTTTCCGGTTTCTTTTTCCTGCTTTTTGGTTTGCAGATTGTCAAGCACTCCCTGAATGTTTGTGGCTTCTCCGCCTGTTGTGGGATCAACTGCTCCGGTATTTGAAGCTGCAGTATTTAATGATTCTTCTGTTATATGTGTTTTAAACTTGTTGATTACAAGATTGGGAAGTTCATCAAATTTTGCCTGCATTTCTGGTGCTGTAAGGTTCGGCGTGTCTGCCATTCCTACGGTACCTTTACCAGTTAGATCATCATCCGTAATGCTTGTGAATGCCATGTTTTACCCCCTTATTTGTGATTTCCATTTTGCGTATATTCCAAGGCAAAGTTGTTCAGTCCAAATGGTTCGTTAAGAGAATCGTTCATGAATCTGAACCTGACTTTATCCAGTTTTTTAAGCCTGCACTTTGTAGATATGACTTTTTGCGTGTTATCGCAGGAAAAAGAAAGCTTTGAGAATACCAAATGAGAAAACGAAAAATATTTCATTTTCGCAGCCTCTTCTTTGATCATTTCCCAAAGTCCATATCTCTGTGCATATATTTTCACACTGGACGATACCGCAGGCGTGCACCTGATCGCCAAATACCGGAACGTTTTGTTTTTGTAGAACAATTTACCGGATATGTCAGCAGTTTCCCATAATGACGTAATTGCCACTCCATTATCGTTGTAAGAACCTATGTCAGAATCATCAGTGTAAAACTTGAATATTTTTCCATCAGATGAACCAAAGTAAAGTTCATCATCAATTTCAAACATGCATTTCGCCGGTATGTTGGTCCAGTAAAACCCTGCATACTGTCTTGTGGCATATGGCTTTGATTTATCAGTCTGCATAGGCTGCAATCCATCAAGTACATACACGTGGCTATTTACACACAACAGATACAGATCTTCAAATGTATAGGCGAATGCATCTTTCAATGATTCTTCGTTGAGAAGTTTTCCATCTATATAATAGGATCTGTCCTGCGCATATTTTTCTCCTGTGATATCCTGCGCGGTTACCGCATATATTCCAAGCTTTGTGAGGAATAGCGGTTCCGTTTCCAAATAGCAGAAACAATATTTCGATATTGCACCGGCTCCCTGCAGCGTGTTTATAAGCTTAAATGTGGGTTTATCGTCTACCAGATCGCCTTCACGCAAAAGAATTGACTGTGTAAGTTCGTTTGAATCCTTATGTGCGGCCAGATAATTGTTGATAATCGAATACCCCATAATTGCGGAACTGTCAGACCCAAGCTTTGAGTACCATGTATCTGCAAAATAAGTCGGATCATACTGTTGTGAAAACCAGTCATAATTGATGTATGAATATAGTTTTCCATCAGTACCGGTTCCGGAATCCGTGTTGCCTGAAATAAAAAGCCTGTCATTTGCACCGTTTATTCCAAACATTGCACCGATTGTACAGTGGTTTATCCTGTCCGAATATCCACTTACGGTTCTATATGCCTGAATCTTCACGTTATCTTCGCCAGTTACAGGACTTTCACCCGGAGCCGTTACAAAAGTAACTTTTCCAGTAGTTCTGTTTACTGTAAAATCGGTTGTTTCAGTTTTTTCAATCCAGTCTCCTGATGAATTGAGCAACCATGCCTTTACCGTAGTTGCATCAAGTCCTCCAAAAGTAAGTTGAAAATTCTTTTCGGTTGCCGTGGTCGATTTTACACAAAACTGTTCGATAAAAGCCGGCTGCAGCAAATTTAATGCTTCGTAATCCGTTCCACCGCCTGATGGTTCTTTTGCAATGGTAAGCGTAGGGATATAAGCATTGTCGGACAATGATTTTACTGTTGTTCCGTCATATATAAGTGCTTTTTTTCCGTCCAGTATGATCAATTTCTGATTAAGCTGAAAAGATACGCTTCTGTTTTCTGCCATTCCGGTATAAATTGCCGTCCCAGGTGTTCCCATTTTATAAAGATTGGTTCCTGCATGAACCAGACGTTCATTTGTTACTTTTAAAAAATGCACACCGTATATATTCCCGGAATAGGTCTGGTACAAACTGTACCCCATTCTTTTTCTGACCTTCCCAGGCACAGATCGGATCATGTTCTCGTTGTTCGGGGATTTCGTATCATCCACATTTGCAGAATCAGAAGTAAAATCCGCGCCGAGAAATCTGTCATTTTCATAAACCTGTACTTCTGGACTTGATGGCACTTTAAATGATATTCCAGCCATTATGAACACCACCCACTTTCAGATACAAATTCTTCGTTGCGAGGTACATTTGCACTTTGACTCAATGACTGAAGCGCAATTTCAAACTCATTTCTGTACACTGTCGCGATTGAATTATCATCGTCTTTGTAGATCTGCGATGCCATATACAGGGGAACCAGTGCCGCAACTTCTGGATCAAGTTCCATTTCGTAAGTGTCAGGAGTAGATAAAGTAATCTGCGTAGGGTATGCTTTGTAATAGACTGTATACTCTCCCGGCATGTCTCTTCTCAGTACAAGAGTTTTATCAGCTTCCTGATAGTAATTGTCTGCTGCAATATACTCAGGATCCGAATTGCTTGCATAATAAATCTGCCCTGAATCGAGTTGATAAAAATCCGTACAGATATCGGATAACCTGTACTTGATATATTCTTCGTAAACTGCCACATCATCATCTGATGCAAATGTGGCAGCATACAAAGCGATATTTTTCACATTCAACGGATATGTTGCCGTGAAAGTTATTGTTACATCTTCCCCCGCATTGTTTGTAATCAGTCCTTTATAGACTGAAAAGGTAGATCCTGAACCTGTAATTGATTTAAAAGTAGTACTTCCCACTTTTATTACTGCTGTGAATGCTCCCGCAGCTTTAAAATAATACGATTTTGCAGCAGGGGCAGTGTATGATAACGAATCTCCTATAAGAGTATGGTTCTGCATACCTTCTGAATCCGGTATCAGATTTTCTACCGGAAATAGAACGATATGAAGTTCTTTTACAATGAATTTTCCAGCCGTGGAAAGTCTTTGAAGTGCTTCATTTGCAGCCTGCGGCATTGCGTTGATATATTCTGTCGTGCTGGAATCTGCCTGTATGGATGTTCCATTTGACGCAAACATTTTTTGTAACGTTGCAAGCTTAATTGATTTCCACGTTGTACTCATTTCTTCTCCTTTACTCTGCAGGTGTATTTTCAGGAATTACCGTTTCATCTGCCGGAACATTGTCAACCGATTTTCTACCGGTTTTTTTCACTTTTGCATCTTCTGCCGGAACGCTGTCATACGCGATACCCCCGCAAAGTGTATAAACATTTGTAACCAGACGTTTTGTTCCGTCCCTTTCGACAATATCTCCCACCTTCATAATTTTTCCTCAAAATGAAAAGGGGCGGTAAAGTTCCGCCCCATAACAATAAGTATCAGGTCAGTGTTGTACCTGTCGGAATACCACCGAGAATAATGTGTCTCCAATCGTAGCAACCTGCAGACCATCTTGCACGGCCAGATGCACGGTAATTGCTGGACGGTACAAGAATTTCATCTTTTACAACAAAATCTGTACGATTCCAGAATACATTTCCCATAAGTTCCTTGTTGGCCGCAGAACTCATGATCATGTACGGAGCATTTACGTGAGTTTCATCCGGTGTAAACTGCCAAAGAGGATTCACTACCAGAGTCCATTTACCACGCTGCGTATTGATATCATTCTTGTTGCTGCCAACCTCTCCGTCTGATCCGATGATCTTCTTGATCAGATCTTCCAGTGCCGGAACGTTACTCGGAATAACAATGGTGTCAAAAGTATATCCCTGCGGTTCCCAGCTGTTGTTTTTGAAATTACGTCCGATGTTCGCAAGTCTGTTCAGCATGACGGAATCAGAACCAAATGCGTTCGAAAATACATTTGACTGTTTCTTTGCTGTATCAGAACTGTACTTGAAGCACGGATGAACTGTTGAGAAAACGGCAACGCCATCGCCACCTACATTTGAAATTCCAGTCTTTGAACCGTAATTGAAAGTGGTTCCTGTTGCACCTGTCAGCATTGCAGTTGCATAAGACAGCTGAGATCTCTTATAAGACCGAATGAAATTTGCTGCCTTTGTCTTCATCATGTCAACTTCTGAATCTTCTGCCATTTCAGCAGTGAGCGTCATTGTCTTGATCAGCTGGAAGTGTTCGATCAGTTTTGCATAAGCTTCGCTGAAGTCGTCCTGAATACCGTCAGAACCCTCGGCAACGATTTCCATGTCGGCAAACTCTGTCATGGATGCTGCTTTTTCTCCGAATTTCTTTGAATTTTTAACATTGAAGATTTTCTTCAACGTCTCTTCATACTGGTTCTTTTCGTTATCGGTATCCTGCATGATTGCAATAAGCTGCGGAGCCCACTGGTTCCATAAATCATCGTTCAGTGCTGAACTCTTTGAAATTGTTACTGCCATAGTATTTTATCCTCTCATTTCTGCGTTTTTAACATATGGTTGTACTTAGCACGCAGTTCTTTTGGAGTAGCATCCGGGAAAAAATCTTTCCATTTCGATATTTCTGATACCGGAATGTCTACTTCGTTATCATTTCCCGCAACCCCTGATGCAGTGCTAAGATGTGTCTTGCCTTTAACAGAGTTGATTGCTCCCTGTTTTGCGGCCTGAATTTTTGTACTGGTCAACCGATCAAAGTTGACTATTTTGTAGGCATCCGCAAATCTCATTCCCGGATGTTCGTTGCAGTACTTCACAACATCGATAAAAGTGTCAGAGTTCTTGATGTCTTCCACGCTGTGCATCGATGTATCCAAAGAAAGAACATTTGCCATGTCCTCATTCAACATATTTGTTGCTTCGATATCGTTGTTTCTCTCAATAGCCTGCTGTGCCTGCTGCATAAGCGGACTATTGGCAATAGCACGGTCAATTACTGTCGGGTCAAGCCCTGCCTGCTGCAATTGTTCCTGCATCTGCAAGCGTTCCTGTGCTGCCATAGCTGCCGCATAATCTGCCGCGCTTTTGATTGGTTCGCCTGTTATCGGATTTGTGAATCCCGAAAACATCTGTTCATACTGCCGATCAATCTGTTGCTGCTGTGCCTGAAACTTTTTTTGCGCATCCGCTTCTGCCTGTCTGCGAATGTTTGCATAAACTGCATTCTGATCAGGGGCCTGCTGTGGGGCGGGTTCAGCAGGTTCAGTATCTTCGCCACCATCCGAATTTTCTTCGGGTTCTCCCTCTTCCTGCGGTTCCTCTTCCGGCTCTTCTCCGGTACTCTCTTCCGGTTCGGCGACTCCCGGATCTTCTGCGCCTTCATCTGCAAAAAACTGCAAATTCATATCGAGTAAGTTTTTTTTCATAAAATTCCTTTCGTTTTTGGATTTTTGCGCTTTTCCTTTGCGAATTTGAGCAATAAAAAAGGAAGTCCTGTAAAGAACTTCCTGTCACTCCTGTTTGATTTCTACCGGTGTGTAAATGGTACTTACCACTTTGTCATAATTCGTACATTCCTTGCTCCTGCATTTAAGTTCCATCTTATATGCAAGTGTTCCATCTGTCTTTTTCACAAGATCATTGGACTGTATCCGCATTTCCGTATGACATATCGGGCACTGCATTCTGATCACCCCCTGTTCCGCTAGTCATTGCCTGCAACTGAGCTGTCTGCTCCTGTTGCTTCTGTATTCTCTGCTCCACTATATCGAGTGCCATTCCTGCATTCGGATATCCGTTTGCTTTCATGAACGTCCAGTAAGTACGCAGTGTCTGCAAATCTCCCAACGGTCCGAATGCCTGTGATTGCAATTTAAGGTCTGTCTGATTCCACATAGCTTCACGATTTGCCATCAGGGTAGATGTCGGGTCTGTATCGAAAATAAATTCATCATCCCAGTAAAATTCTCCCGATGCATCAATTTTCAAAAAGTCTTTACGATTTATGATGTCATGTTCAATCGCTCCCCCTGCTCCTACGGAAGTAATCTCAGTGTCTTCATCCGCATAGGCAAGCCAGAACTTAAACATGATCTCGTATAGCTTTGCATAAGCAGCATTTTTCATGGTACGCTTTGATTCCAACCGACCGGCGGCCTGATTGATTGAATATTGCTTTGCTACACCGGAATCCGCAGAAGCATCATATTTTCCCTGATAAGAATCCGTAATACCAAGCGCTGATTTCGCCCAGGTGTAATTTTCTTCCAGATAATTTTCATCACTCTGTACGTTGGGCTGAATATTAAGCACCTGTATCAAGTTTGCTTCTGCTGCATTATCGATCCTGATTATTTTAAGTTCCTTGTCACTCTTTTCAACGTCTTTCCCACGTGGGAGTGTCAGGTATGACCCGCCTTTCAGTAGCTTCTCATTGATTTTTGAACCAAGTTTTTTGATTGTATCCTGCTGATCAATGATTACCGGTACATCCGAACCGCCCAAAAGCCTGTCCTGCTCTGAAATATTCTTTCTTAAAACTACCGGATAAACATTTGGTTTATAATACGGAACCTTTTTCTTTTCATGTTCCGTGGTAATCATTGGCTGACCGGTTTCGTCCAGTACCGGTTGTCCGTTTTCGTCTGTGACAGGAGTTTGCTTTTCAATGTCAGGATTTATCTGTTCAGGACTTTTCGAACCGTCTACCTTTACCGTAATTGTGTCTATAAGGTCTTCATAATCCTCGTTCGATTTTACAGATTCTTTGCTTCCGCACTCAGGACACACTCCATTTTCCATTACAGCGCCGCATTTTTTGCAACGATCAAGGTGTCTTGCCTGATAATCTTCCATGGATAGCAGTTCTACCGTGTCGCACCAGATATAAACTCCGATTCCATTGTGATCATTTCTGTAATATGCTGTATTCACGGTCACAAGATCAGTATTTACATCTGCCCCACTTATTCCCTCTTTCGCTTCGGGCTGATCATTTTCGGTATCTTCAACATCCACTCCGTAAATTCTCTTTACAGTCTTTTTTGTAAGCAGTTCCTGTATAAAAAAATAATCCATGTTGTCAAAACTGGTAACTCCCGGCTGCGGGACAACCTTTTTTGGATGTAGTTCAGTTACTTTCAGATCTCCTACCTGATTATGCAGTCCGGCATTAACATCCCATTGAACAAAAAAATAATCTCCACCCTGAACCGGAGTTGTGCGCTCCATAAAATCGTTCAAAATAGTGAGATTACAAGTTTTTACTTTATTTTCCAGCATTTTTTCCATTTTCTTTGCCAGATCATCATCATCAGGATGTATCGCTCTGACTTTTGGCATCGGAATAGAAGAATCAACCTGGCTTTCGATCAGTTCGAACATAATATTTCTGACATTGTTCGATACTTTTGTTGGAGATTTACCGGAGTTTGGATCAGCCTGCACCTCTCTCCTGCCTTTGTAGTACTCCTGATACATGTTCATGTTATTTCTATCAGTTGAATACTGTGTTTTTGCAGTTTCAAGCTTTGACTGCCACTCTTTTAACGTTGTACTTTCTGTTAATTTCTTCATGCCATGTCTCGCTTTCCGAAAAAGGTTCATTCAGGATCACCCCCATTTTGCTTTCAAATACTGTTTCGTTTCCAAATTGGCATTTTCATAATCTTCGTACATATCTTCCGTCCATTTTTTCCGGTTGCTTTCCTGCAATGCTTCTGCCGGCAATGTCCAGTAGATACAAAAATAGCGAATGGCATCAGGACTATGTGTCAAGTCGTGAGGATCATTCGCATATATGTTTGCTTTCTTTTTATCATGTTGTATTTTTTTCAAACTGTTCAGAAGCACCGGAGCGCAGTTATCTAAAATTGTAAGTCTGCTTTTCCCTGCATCCCCATGACTAAAATATTCCTTCATTGCGGAACACCCTGCAGCAACATCGTTATTTACCTTTGTAAGATTCAAACCGTTTTCGTAAAATATCACTGCCCTTGATTTTCCTGTTTCCTGCGACCGGTTCCACAGATCAGGGGGCGCAAGCCATTGAACCACTTTATAATCTCTTGACAGATCAAGTACCGTTTGCGCCGCTGCACCAATTGTCAAATTGGATTCGCAGTGTTCTTTTACGATCTGTGCATTTCCGAATGAATCCCTGTTTATCCAGTAGGCAGCCAACATATCAAGACCATAGTCCATAACAAAATATGTGACCACCTTTCCTTTCAATGGTGTGTCTGTAAGAATGGAATCGTCCTTGACTTCTGGGAAGAACGCGCCGCCTGGTACTGTTAATGCTTCCTCAATCGTTGCGGGATATTCTGCCTGCATCCCATCGCCAAGAATTGACTTTGTTTCTTTGTACCACTTTTCATCCCTTGAAGGATCTGCGTTCCAAGGAATAAATATCTTAAAAAACTTGTTTTCCCCAGTGAACAGTTCTTCAAACAACGAACCACGTTCTATTGTAGAAAGTCCGACAACCTGACCACTGTTCGCACGATTGATTGTCGGGAATGCTGCAGTCCATATACTTCTGTCGAACTGCTGAAATCCCCATTCATCAAATATCAAAAGATCTGCCGTAAATGATCTTGCAGCATTTTCGGATGAAGCAAAACATTGCATAACTGAATCAGGCTTACCGGGAAAATGTATCTTTAATATCAAAGCTGTGTTTTCAAACCACGGTCCTTTCCACCCAGCCGGTATATTCCCTTTTCTGCAACAAGTTCTGGAATATTTCTAAGGATTACTGCTGCACGCCTTACCAGTTCCATTGCTTCTGTTTCAGATTTTGATAGACCGATTACATTTCTACCCGCATGACATAACATAAGCCACACAGCATAATGCAGTACCAACCATGTAATACCAAGCTGTCTGGCTTTCAGGATTATTGTCCATTTATGATTCTGTATATCTTTCAGCGCCTGCTTTTGCTCTGTCCATAATTCAAACGGCTGTATGACTTCTGGCTTATCTCTGTCCTCAATGTGTCCGTATGTCAACACGAAGTAAATCAGATTTTTTGCGCAATATTCAATTTCCCTTTCCCTTATTGAATCAACGGCGCTCATGATATTTTCTCAAACCTGTTTTGCAAAAATTCATGACCGTTCGCAGCATTCTCAGTATATGGTTGTAGACATCCAGATTCTATCATGACTTTCATCACAACCTCGATTCTATATCATCCAGCAGCCTGTCAATAACTCCTGACACGGTTTCGCATTGACACGTTTTTTTCAGCCGTTCAAGTCTATGTACCTGATCTTCAGTAAGCGCTGCATTTTGCGCGGAATCCAAACCTGCTATAAGGTCTTTCAGATATTCCGTAACTGTCTTACCACTCTTTTCAATAATGCTTAATGTTTTGGTGTCCAATCTTACCGACACAGGTCTTGTCTTTTTTGTACTCATGTTTTCCAATCCGGTGTATACATGCACCAATACTGAATTTTCATGGTTTTTCACGATTTTTTTATAAAAAAGTGTATACACTATCAACCATGCGGGTTTATCCCACTTTTTTTGCTGTCTGCTTTATGGTTGGTGTATACACCTTTTCATTTTTTATAAAATTTTGCGGAGCGGGTATGGGCGGGGGCGCGGCGCGGCGCGCGGGGGGGCGGGGGGCGGCGCGTGTGACTGCTCCAAAACACTGCCTTTGCTACCCCCCACCACTCTGCGATAATATGCAGCAACACATAAAAAAATCACAGGGATTATATGCGCCCATTGCATAGGAAGCAGTGACCTGATCGCACCAACTATTCGCAAAAGTCTTGTTTAGTGAATAGTTGAATGGTTATCATTATTGCCATCAACCCCAGTGTTTGCAATGCTTTCAGTGTTTTACCGTCATGTTCTTTCTGTTCTAAAACCCCAAAATCTTAAATTACATCAAGAAAAAAACAGGTGTACACACTATTGCTTACTGGCATCGCGCCTGTTTTGGTTGTGTAAACACTATGCAGTGTATACACTCTTAATCCTCTGTATCTACTCTCTTACTGACCTTTGCAAGCAGCGCTCTATCTGCGTCTGTCATTACATTGGCGCTGATCTCCTGCTGATCTACAGGCTTTTCCCCGGCTGTATCACGCACAAACGTGGCTGCTTTGGTATCTCCAAACAGCACCGCTGCGTTAACCATGGACATTGTGAGCAGATCACCCAGTGTACAATCCTTTGGCAGCTTGTCTGCGTTTGCTCCTATCATCTCTTCGGGATTTTCCACCTGTTTTGCAAGGATATAGTCAAGAGACTCTCTCATGGTCCGTCTATGCGCCTGCTTTGCGTTGCTTGCTTCTGCTCCCATCCTCTGGATCTCTCTGGCATCCTCTGAGTTATTTAAGCATCTTACATATCCATGATTAAATACTCTGTACTTCATCGTCTCATTTCTGGTGTTGGTTGGAAGCTCTCTGTATCTCTCAAAGAATATTTCATCCGGTACTATATGATTTCCTTTATCGTCTACCGGATAGTCATCAATATTGATAGGCTTCTGTTCTTCCTGCGTGTCTACTGTCTGATCTCTATTGTCTGTTGATGTCTGTTGCTCGTTGCCAGCCTGTGTGCTGGTCTTAATTATATCTGCCATAGTTGGCAACCTCCTATCATGCTTATACTAATAAGTCAACTCCCTCTATCGCTGCCCTTGCCTCTAATACTGTTATATAATCGTTCATTGCTCTGATCTGTAGATTGTAGATGCTCCTCGGGCATGCCGGATCAAACCCAAGCGTGCCATTGTCCCAGTCATGCAACATATTTGCCAACTTATCTCTACGTATCTTAGTCTGAGCATGCTCTGCCGCAAATCTATCCTCGTAATCATTGCTCTGCATCATGCTTGCTGTATCACCAAGTGTCATTTGTCTCTCCTTTTGATTTTGTGGATCAAATCTATTACCATACATGC
>Ga0268359_12821_pt1 | contig 133723 bp, 171 predicted proteins | sample BioMet11_FD_194416 | JGI IMG/M metagenome (GOLD analysis project Ga0268359, IMG submission 194416) | Sewage microbial communities from Oakland, California, United States - Biofuel 11 (PacBio Assembly) | ecosystem: Engineered > Wastewater > Sewage > Unclassified | place: USA: California...
TAAAGAAGGTCAGGACTGCTATTGCGATCTGGACAACGTAGATCACGTAGAGCGTGTCGACCCGCGACCGGGGTGAGCTGGGTATAATACGCTTTGACCGGTTCGGGCAGGTGCCTGCCAACACGGTCGTAGAGATTTTTCCCCTTATGAGCAGCAAAAAGAACGATCCGAAAAGACGACCCCCTTGATCATAATGAGCGTCAGGTTCGCGGTGATCGTGCCCCAGTAATTAACAAAGAGGGCATCGCCTTCTGCCAGCCACGACGCGAGTGTTTCCCGGGCGACCGGTATCCCGAAAGCACCGGGCTGGGTCGCCGGGTTTGCGAGCCAGTTGCCTATCGTCCCGAAGATTTGGTCAAGAACCCCGGCGTTTTCCCGAAGGATCGCAAGGGTCACAAACAGGGTTGCCGCGATTGCCACAAAGAGCGCTATCGTGAGAAGTGCAGCCGAGGCGCCGGGCCGCATATGTTGGGAGAGACGGGTATGGACCGGGAAGAGCACCACGGCAATCGATCCCCCTAATACGACCATATCGAGCATTGGCCAGAAAACGGCCAGTGCGATAAGGGTAAGAACGAGGACAATCAGGAACGGGTACATATCCCTGTCGATGCGGGCCATGCTAATCAGACACGTTTGCCCGGCATCCACTAAATAGATGCGGTAAAGGGTTTTCGTCCTGCCAGCACAACCCATAACAATACCGGAGCGCCAAATATCTTCTCTATCTGACATGAAGCGGCTCGATCACCTTGCCATGATCGTCCACGATGTGGGACGGATCTGCCGGTTCCTCGGCTTTGTTTCGCTGGTACCCTTTTTTGTACTGGCGATCTTCCAGGAATGGGATATGATCCTGCCGATGGCCACGGCCCCGGTGGCATTCCTCGCGGTCGGCTACCTGTTCCTTTTGGTCCCTGCCCGCGATTACGAGCCGCCGATCTCGATTGCCCTTGTCGCCGTGGCGCTCGCATGGTTCCTGCTCGCGCTCATCGGCGCACTTCCCTTCGTATTCGGCCTGGGCATGTCCTATACCGACAGTGTCTTCGAGGCGATGTCGGGCTGGACGAGCACCGGGTTTACCATGATAAATGCGGTGGACCTGACTCCGAAAACTCTCCTCTTTTGGCGGACGTTCATGCAGTGGATCGGCGGTATCGGGATCATTGCTTTTGGGATCTCGATGCGCCGCAGGACCCAGGTAACCCTCTTCCAGATCTTCCGATCCGAGGGAAAACCCGAGGATCTCATGCCAAACCTCATGTCCACCGGCTGGCGCATGTGGAAGATCTATATTTTTTTGACCTGTATGTTCACCGGCCTTATCATGCTCACCGGCATTCCCCTCTGGGACGCCCTTAATCTCGTGATGGTTGCGATCGCCACCGGGGGATTTACCCTCCACTCTTCAGGGCTTGCCTATTACAACAATCCGTGGCTCGAAATCCTGCTCATCCCCGTGATGCTTGCCGGGGCAATCCCGTTCAAACTCTATTTCCTGATGTACCGGGGAAAGATGGACGCATTCTTCCGGGACAGGACGGTACGGCTCCTGCTCCTTATCGCGCTCGCGGGATCGGTGATCGTATCGATGGAACTCTATCTCTTCAACAACCTTGCGCTGACAACCGCGTTCCGGCAGGGTGTCTTTGTCTCCGTATCGGGACTGTGCACCTGCGGGCTCCAGAACTCGGATGTCCATGCATGGGCGGCAATCCCCCTAGCGGTCCTCTCCCTTCTGGTGTTTATCGGGGGGGCGATGGGGAGCATGGCCGGGGGCATAAAGGTCAACCGGGTCGCGCTTGCCTATGAAGGGGTAAAATGGTGGTTCCGCCGCTTCTTTGCGAGCAGCCGGGTCCTCATACCGTTCCGGTACGAGGGGCGCATGCTCTCCCGGGAGATGTCGGAGATGGAGATCTCAAAGAACATGCTCGTTATCGCGCTCTATGTCTTTACGATCTTTACGGCCACGCTCCTGTGCCTGCACCTGTACATCACCTCGTTTCGGCTCGATGAGGTGGTCTTCGAATGCATCTCCGCACTCTCAAACTCGGGGATCACGGTCGGGTTCATCACCGCGGCAAGCCCGTTTGCCATCAAATGGGTCTTCATTGTTCTGATGTGGCTGGGGCGCCTCGAAGTGGTACCGGTGATCATTATGGTGATGGGGATCAGCAAGGGAATAAAAGACGAGCTCTTCTCGGAACCGCCGGTCCAGGCCGTTGCGTCGACGAACAGGATTGACGACGAACCGGTGTGAAAAAACATACTATTCTTGTTATTTATTATAGTTAAATATAAATTATCAAAGAGGATTAATTACTCCTTTTAATAACAATATCCTTATTCGGGAGAAAACGAAAACTGAAATTAACCTTCAGGTATTGCCATAAGAGAATTTTATATATTTTGTAATGAAAAATATCTTTTGAAAACGTAATTTGAACAGTATTACTAATCCTGAAAAAAATGTTTGAAGATATCTCGCAGCGTATAAATATTGGCCAGTTGTTATATGTGATAAAAATATATTATATTGGTTTAAAAGAGTTATGCTTCGAGTATCCACTTTCTCATTGACAACCATTACAGAATAGTAAGTTAATGGTTTAATTAAAACCCTTCTCTTTAGGTCATTGTTTTGAATATTGGTATTTTTTCAGCTCATAATTATAAAATAATGGTCTTATTAAATCTTTTAGTGCTTAATATAGTTTATTAAAAGCTAAAAATGAATTGGAGTGTTTTTATTTATCTACATTCAGTTCGTTAATATTTTCAATATTGCTAATTGGATAAGATATCATAGAAATGGCACATATATTTTTTTATTTTAATATAAAAAACGAAATTGTAAATGGTTTGGATTTTTAGATTATCTGTAGAAAAAAGAAAAATCCCCATTTTCACCGGTTCCCCGGGGCAAAGTATATTAACGAAAAACAGGATAATAATGCAATGCTATGGCGGTAAATCAGGCGCAGGTCGATCATATCATCACCGCAGCTTCCTGAGGATGATCCCTGAGGTAAAGCTCCAGAACCTCGAACGGGAAGTCGACCTGATCAAAACATCCATCAAGCGCCTGTTGATGGATATCAGGGAACGGATGAACGAACTGGAGAATCCGTTCACCCTGGCAGTTTCAGCAGGAGGAACTACCGCCGCCGATGGAAATGCAGACTGCAGCCGACGAAGCAAAGAAGGCCGCACTGGACGCAAAAGAAGCTGCTCTGGATGCCCGGGAATCCACGCTGGATGCAGCCGACTGCAATAAAAGCAAAATCTGAAAAAGACAAACCAAAGAAAATTGAGCCGGAACAAAAATCCGAGACTGCCTGCTTCAGGAATTCACATGAAGAAAAGCGCCTGTCCGATGAACAGATGATGGCACTGTTAAAAGCACAGATGCCCTCGGTAACCGGGCACTAAGGCCGGCCAGAATGCTCTTGCCAGTGAAAAACTCCGGCTCCAGAAAGTGTACAAATTATTCAAATGGACAAACGGTGCCATACGAAAATTCGGGCACGACCGACTCGATATTATCCTCGAATCCTACCGGATTATGGGATATATTTCAAGGGAATCGTGTGACGAGATTAAAGAGATCTCAAGACTGATGCCGGCAAATCTCGGAGATGAGCACGAAGTCGGACCGGACGAGTTTGTTTCCGAATTGTATTCGCTCAACCGGATCCTGTCGCCCAATGATTCGTCACTCGATCGCGATATGATCGAAGTCATGATGGAACAGCGCCAGCAGCTTTTACCCATAAACGAAAATCAGGAGGGAACTGAAGAGAATTCAAAGGAAAGAGTGGTATCGCGGAATACCCGGAAAGACGAAGAGTGGATGAACCTGCCTGACAGGATATAAACAATGTCGTCCGATACCTTCACGACCGCACTCTTTCTGATAACGGCCGTTATAGCAGCAGGCGTACTTATCAGCGCCATATTCCCCGTTGTCTACCAGATGTCAGGTACTTTTTCTTCAGCCAGCCATGAATCGGATCAGCGGCTTCGTACAGATTTTAAGATAGTCCTTGGTGTGGCAAACACCAGCCACTATGCCCGGGTATGGATGAAAAATACCGGTAGTGAACGTATACCTCTTGCCGATATCGAACGATCGGATGTTATATGCGGGGACGCAGGGGACTTCGGCAGGCTGTCTTTTGATGATTCCTCCGTTCCAATGAAATCCAATACCTGGAGATATACGTTAAGCGATCTCAATTCCAACAGTTACTGGGATTCCGGAGAAACACTGGAGATAGTTGTACTGGCACCTACAATACAGTCCGCTGAGGGTAGTCCGGTATATTATCAGTTTATTCTGCCGGATGGGATCTGGAGATCCGACCAGTTTACCGTGGGTGCAACCCCCTGAGGTGACACGTAAATGGCGGTTGCAGATCTTATCGGAGCGGCAGTAGGTGTGATGCTTCTGGTCATTGTCGCCTACCTGCTTGTCGGCAGTACACTTTCCACAGCGGAAATTGTAACTAATGCCCAGAAAGCTGCAGCCCTGCAGGAGCAGACACAGCTGCGGACCGATTTTACTATTGGTGATGTAGCTTGGGATGGCTCCAATATCAACTGTACCATTAATAATACCGGAAAGGAGATCATCTCGGATTTTAAACATATGGATGTTATTGTCTATTCCCCCAGTGCAGGATATCAGGTGTACCCCTATAGTAGTGCGACAGAGGTGGTGCCAGGAACCTGGAGAATCATCAGTAAAGGGCAGGAGATTATCCACCCCTCCGAACTCGATCCCGGGGAAACGTACCGAATTCTGATTGAGATAAACGGGGATGCTCCTGCCTGGTTCCAGATCACGACAGGGAACGGTGTCTATGATTCGCGACTACTATAAAAAGGGAGGATAATCATGGCTGCTGATCTTTCCGATCTGATGGGTGGCGAGGACAGGCAGATCATCTCGACCGGCAACAGCGAGCTGGACAAGAAGATAGCCGACGGCCTGCCAGTTGGTTCCCTGACCCTCATCGAAGGCGAGAACGATACCGGGAAAAGCGTGCTTACCCAGCAGATTATCTGGGGTGCGATGAAACAGGGGATGTCCGTTGACCTGTTCACCACGGAAAACACGAGCAAGAGTTTCATCAAACAGATGGAATCGATGAGTCTTGATATCTCCGATTATTTTGCCTGGGGATATCTCAAGATTTTTCCCCTTCATGTCGTGGGCTTTGAATGGAAAAAAGAAGAGATGGAAGGTATCCTGGCACGGCTGATTTCCTATATCCAGAACAGCAAGGCCCAGGTGGCCGTTGTCGATTCCCTGACCCTGTTTACGGAATACGCAGAGACCGACACCATCCTTACCTTTTTTACCAACTGCAAATCCCTCGTGGACCATGGTAAAACGGTCCTTGTAACGCTCCATACCTATGCCTTTGAGGAAGATACGCTTGTCCGTATCCGTTCCATCTGCGATGCGCACCTCAATATGAAAAAGGCCCTCGTGGGAGACAAGTATGTCATGGTCCTGGAAGTGATCAAGGTACGCGGAGCACGCAAGACTACCGGAAACCTTGTCAGTTTCGAAGTCCATCCGGGATACGGTATGAAAGTCATTCCGATGAGTTTTGCGAGGATCTGATCCATGGGATCCCTGTCCGTTGCGATCAACCTGCCCGTTCAAGCCCGAACCGGTCGATCTCGATGTCGACCTGTATGCGGATCTCGAGTCGGATGCATTATACAAGATGCTGCCGGCCAATGCAAAGGAATACGTGCAGAACAGCCCGCACCTGCTCGAGTACCTCCACACGTTTCCGGTCAATACATACGGGATCCCGCTTTTTTTATCCGAGCTTAAAAAAGATCTCCGTAACAACAAAAACCCGAATATTATCTACCCGGTCAACGATACCACCTTTGTTCCATATCCTTCCCGATCCGGATGATGTGAGGAATTTCTATATCCCCATCGAGCCCTCGTTCCTGCACAGTGTAAGCAACCTGCTGCCGTATGTCGAGACAAAACTGATCGATCTGATTGATGGCCTTGAAACGGATCCGACTACCGATAAGGAACGGGCCGATGTCATAAAAAAGATGCTGGCAACTATTGCCATTGTCAAACCGCCGGGTGTCGATATTGCAAGCATGACAAAGAAGGAGGGATCGGCTGGTGGCTCGTCAAAACTGATGACCTTCCTTAACACGGATTTTACCGCACAGAAAAAGATGAAGTCCAGCAAGGTGAGCCGTAACATCCCTATCACCCCGGACTGGAAAGATCATCCTTACCAAGGTGGAATACCAGGCAATCGAATATCTCCTCATCCGGGACAAGATCGATATGGGTGTCCTAAAGCCCTTCCTCTCGGACAGTAACATCGAAGATATCTCCTGCGATGGTGTCGGTCCGATCTTCATCGAGCACAAGATCTTCAAGGGCTTAAAATCCGTTGTCGAGTTCAAGGTCTCAAGCGAGCTCGATGAATTTGTCGTGAAAGTTAGCAGAACGGATCAAACGCCCCATTACCTACCGGAACCCGGTGGTCGATGCCACTCTCCCGGACGGTTCCCGTATCAACATCGTGTACTGGTACGGCCATCTCCAAACACGGCAGCAACTTCACCATCCGTAAGGTCAACGAGGTTCCGCTTTCTATCCTCAACATTGTCGAAAGCGGCGGGATCGACTATACTGCTGCAGCGTATCTCTGGATCTGTGTTGAATACGGTATGTCGATGTTTGTGAGCGGTGAGACCGCGAGCGGGAAAGACGAACGCTCCTGAATGCCATTACCACCTTCATTCCCCCGGAGAACAAGATCGTCACTATCGAAGATACCCCTGAACTCAATGTCCCGCACCGGAACTGGGTGCGGGAAGTTGCTCTTGCCAAAGGAGGCGGCGAAAGCGGCGGCGCGGGTGGCGAGGTCACCATGTTCGACCTGCTCAAGGCTGCCCTCCGTCAGCGTCCCAACCAGATCCTTGTCGGGGAAATACGAGGGGTAGGAAGGGAGCGTGGCATTCGGTGCAATGCAGACCGGCCACCCGGTGATGAGCACATTCCACGCTGCATCCGTGGAGAAACTGATCCAGCGTCTCTGCGGGGATCCCATCAATATCCCGAAGACGTACGTGGATAACCTCAACCTTGTCGTGATCCAGAGTGCAGGTAAAACGGCCGGACGGGCAGACCGTGCGCCGGATGATCAGCTGCAACGAACTGGTCGGCTACAATGCGGAAACCGGGGGGTTCACCTTTGTCCAGATGTTTACCTGGGAACCGGTCACCGATACGTTTGTCTGGTCCGGAAAAGGCAGTTCGTTCCTCCTGGAAAACAAGATTGCAACGATGCTCGGATTTCCCGACAGCAAGAAAGCAGAAATTTATCTTGAGGTGGATAAACGGGCAAAGATCCTTGAACGCCTGCACAAGGCCGGGTATGTCAAGTTCTGGGATCTCTTCCATATGATAACAAAGATCAAGAAACAGGGGCTCCTTACCATCGGATCGTAATCATGCCTGACGCGATCGCACCTCCACCGGAGGATAAAGAGGAAGAAAAACCTGCCCGGCAGATCCCGTTTGCCTCGATGGTAACGGGCATCAAGGAGAAAGTAGCTGCTGTCAATGAAAAGAAGAAGATGGGTGCGGATCTTCTTTTCATGACAACGTACATGGCATCGCTTGCGATTGCCAATGCAACCCGCCCCGAGATCTTTTCCTTTGCGTCCAACCGGCACGAGTATATTTCTGCAAAATACATTTCCAAAGTGGACACTTTTGTAAAAAAATGGAACTACAGTTACGCTGAAGGGCTGACCATTGTTGCCGAGCGGACGCAGAACGATATCCTGCGGAGCATGCTCAACCGGTATGCAAACTCCATCGATTCCGGTGTGCCTGACGAGGATTTCCTCAGTAACGAACTTTCGACGGTCCGGAGTGTATACCGAAACCAGCTGGAACAGGGTATGTCCATGCTGCAGAAATGGGGAGATGCCTATGTTGCCATGCTCCTTTCGGGGACCGTCATTGCCGTTATCATCATGATCTCGGTGGTTATCTATGCCCCATCGGATCTCCAGTCCACCTTCAACATGTCGTATGGGATCATCCTTGCCATCTGCGTTTTTGGGATCACGCTGATGTACACGACCTGTTCCCGATGACCCGAAAAGTCACGGGCTTGTCGATCGCATGTCAAAAGAGCAGGAGACCATCCACGCCATGGAACGGATCATCGTTCCCCTTACGTTTGCGGTCGTCGTTATCCTCGCACTTCTTGGCGTTGCCTCCAGCCTGATTTTTATTCTTGCGGGCATCCTGATGGCACCGCTGGGTATTATCGGGTTTATCGACGACAATAATATCACCCTGCGGGATAACGATTTTTCGGTTTTTATCAGGAGTTTTGGAGCGATCATGGGCGGGCAGGGAACCACCGCCGTTTACTGCACTGGCAAGCATAGACCGGAAATCGCTTACCGCACTCGAACCCCTGGTAAATTCTGTGTACTCGAAACTCAACCTCGGGCTCGATGAAAAACAGGTCTGGGACAAGTTTATCGGTGAGTCCGGAAGCAATCTCATCTACAAATATCTCAACATCTACCGGGATACCGTTGCGCTTGGCGGACCGCCCGAGCCTATCGGAACGGTGGTAGGGTCGTCTATGCTCGAACAGACCCTCCTGCGTGAGAAAAAGGATATGCTCTCCAAGGGATTCATCGTCCTTCTCATACCCATGCATATCGCCATGACCGGCCTCTTTGTCGCACTCTACCAGATCCTTGTCGTACTGACGGATTCTGTGTCGACCATGATGACCAAGTTCCAGGATGTGGCAGCTTCATCGGGCGGGATGAGTTCCGGTGTATCGATGAGCGGTGTCTTTGGCGGTGGGATGAGTCTTTTTACCAACTTCCCCAAAGAAGCCATGCAGACGTACGTGACCATCACGCTTGCGATCCTGACGATATCGAATATCATCGCCGCACGTATCGTAGGCGGAGGGGATCGATACATGTATTATTTCTATACGGCAATATTCTGTACATTGACCGGTCTTGTCCTTCTTCTGGCACCGAGTGTAGTGGGGCTTTTCTTCAGTTCAGAAGCACTGACAAGTATCGGGAGCGGTGTAACCGGGACGAGTGTGTAACATGAAAGAGAGTATCCGCCGGCTGGTCCTGTTTATCTCGATCGTAGGTCTGGGCTCTGTCCTGATCTTTGCAAACCTGCCCCTTATCTATATGCTGCCCCTCGTGGTGGTGGTCGGACTTATCCTGCTTATCGTCCTTGGTGCAGTCACTATCGCTGAAATAAAAGCATCGTTTGCAAAACTTTCCCTGAAGAATCTTCGGGGGCGTTCCCTGCTCAAGCGCAAGGATTCGACCCAAAGTGGCGGGAAAAAGACCTCAGTGCCGCCTCCAAAAGAGACGACAGAGAAAAAGCCGGTGAAATCTCCTGCGGCAAAAATCACGGAAAAAACCGGGGGAATAAAGGGACATCTTTCCCTGACTGGTATCGTCGATCGGTTCCTTAAAAAGCATTCTTACCGAACGTAAAAAACCGGTAAAAAAGCCGGAGGAGATCAATAAACTCCTCGATCGTACCATTTCAGAGAAGGTCAGCCGGGGGTCTGCGCTTGAGAGCGCTGCGGCAGTCCCGACAGCATCCGGATCCGGGGGCGGCGGTGGTGGCGGAGCACTCCCTGCGGAAAATGCCGATGAAACGGATCCGTTCCTGTCGCTATCAGGGGAAGAGCTGGAAACGGGTCTGCTGGACGGTCTTGACGATGCCGAACTGGACGGACTCTCAACGGGACCTGCCGAAATGGCTCCTGACAGTGCAGAGGGGGTGGATACCTCTGCTGACCTTTCCATGCCGGATCTGGATATGCCGGACCTTCCCGACAGTGACACGAATGCCGAAGCCGATGCAATATTAAAAGCACATGCGGAGCCCGGCACGGAAGAATTTGAAAACCTTGAGGGCGGGGATGCGATCGATGAAAACCTCGGCGATCTGGACAACATAAATCTCGACGATATCGATCTGGGTGACGATAGTACCGCAGATGAACCGGCAGCCTCTCCGGAGTCCTGCTGCTTCTCCTGCCGCAGCCACTTCGTCCGGCAGCCTTATCCCGGCGACCCCGCTTACACCGGCAGCAGAGCCGGAACCTGCCATGGATCCAGTCGGACATATCCTTCCTTTGCTGCCGGGAGCGGCCCCGGTTCCGACGACGATATGCTGAGTTCGCTCGCATCGGACATCAAACAGGTTAAAAAAGAAAAAGATGTCAGCCTGCTCCGCGAGCTCAAGGATTTCAAAGCGCCGGCAGCAGATATCGAACAAGAACTCCAGGAAATGGCCGGCCAGCTCGATACTGCGAGTGATAAGCAAAAGAAAAAGAAAGCCCCGGTACAGGGATTAAAATAAACCTGTCCGGAGGAAATACTATACAGAAACCATCTCCTGCACGTTATTCCCGTGAGATCCCATGAAAGAAGTTCCTGTAAAAATCGAGCATGACGGCAAATGGATCGTTGTCAAGGCGGCCGTCGGAGAGGACCGGATTACGTTTCCCGCTCCTGTCAATAAAGAGATCGTCTTTAAAACCATTTTCGACCTTGACGAACGCAAGAGTATCCTTATCGTCTCTGCCAAGGGAAACCCGGAAACCGTTGCCAAGATTGCCAGCGTGGAAAAAGTCCTCGTTATTTTAAAACGGCTGTTCCTTGCCCACTGTAACTGCATACCGGCTCATGGCATACTTCATGTCGCCGGCTATCCGTGGCGGTGTCATGATCAAGAACGCCCAGTGGGAGAAGGGCAGTATCGTCGTGGTAAAAACCGGCATCTGGTTTGTCAGTGCGGTAAAACAGGTCTGTGTCCCCCTCTCGGATGTAGCGGCAATCGAACTGACAAAGCGGGACGTACAGGGCAAGCAGACCGATGTGGTCCGGATCGATCACGTGGAGTCCGGGAGAAGTGGTGTCAAGCCTTGTCCTCTGCCCGCTCTCGACGCTCCAGGTACTTGCGAATTTCTTAAAAGATGCCACAAAAGGCATGGATATGAAAGGTACCGAGCTGGACGCACTCGACCAGCAGGTAGCCATGCTCGTTTACTCCGGTATGGATTCCCATGCAATCGAAACATGCTCAATATCCCTCACAAGCAGCTTGACGAGATCTATGACCGGATCATCAAGCTGGGGATCGCAGAAGTGGTTACGATCAGGAGGGAAGTCCAGCTGACAACAAAAGGCGTCCGGTATATTTCTGACGCCACAAAAACCCAAACAAACTAAAATCCGACCCTGTTTTATTCCACTATTCATTTATAGCATAATATACCAATACTCTGTCTGATACTCCATGGGAACCATTTTGATCGTGGATGATACACTCTTCATGAGAACCCTTTTAAAAAACATCCTCTTCTCCGGCGGACATACCATTGCCGGCGAGGCAGCAAACGGTGAAGAGGCCGTTGCGAAATATAAGGAACTCAAGCCCGATCTTGTCACAATGGACGTGGTCATGCCCAAGGTGAACGGGATCGAGGCCTTAAAGACGATCAAACAGCTCGATCCTGCTGCACGGGTGGTCATGTGTACCGCTGTCGGCCAGGAACAGATGGTCAAACTCGCTATAAAGAGCGGTGCCAAAGGATACATCGTCAAACCATTCCAGGCCCCCAAAGTCCTCGAAGAGATTAAAAACGTCCTTGCGTCCTGACGGTTATGGTAAAGGTTCTCATCGTGGATGACTCCGTTCTGATGCGGACCGTCATCCGGGACATGCTGCAGAATGATCCTTCCATCGAAGTAGTGGGAACGGCATCGAACGGGATCGAGGCGCTTGAGAAGATCACTTCCCTCAAACCGGATCTGATCACGCTCGATATCGAAATGCCGAAGATGAACGGCCTTGAGGTATTGCGTGAACTCAAAACCGCATCCTGGCATCCCCGGACCCTGATGTTCAGCTCGTTAACCTCTGAAGGTGCCGAGATGACAAACGAGGCCATCCGGCTTGGTGCCGACGATTTCATGCTCAAGCCAAAGGATGTCCCGGAACTCCGGCTCACCACGGACGAGCTCATTGCAACGATACGGCACCTGGCAACGGATAACCTCCCCGCAACCCGGGAAGAATCTCCCCGGGTTGTCCCGCAGAACGGGAATGCCGAACGGGTTGTCCTTATCGGATCCTCTGCCGGCGGTCCGCCCATGCTCGACCAGCTGGTCTCGAAACTTCCTGCAGATCTGCCGGCAGGCGTGATCATCACCCAGCATATGCCGGTAGGTTTTACCGCACCGCTTGCTGCACGGTTTAACCGCATCTCGCATATGCCGGTAAAAGAGACTGAGAACGGAGATACTGATAAAAGAAGGGATGATCTTTGTCTCAAAAGCCGGTGTCCACACCATGGTCGGCGCAGCGCTGACAACCGACGGTAAAAAAACCGGCAGGATCATCCATTCAAGCGCCCCGCCGGTACATGCCTGTCCGTCCGGCCGTGGACAAAACCTTTGAATCTGCAGCACAGGTGTTCGGGAAAAATATCGTATCGGTTGTTTTGAGCGGGATGGGAAACGACTGCCGGCGCAGGGGCATATGCCATAAAACAGGCAGGAGGAACAAGTATTATCTGCGATCAGAAGGACTGCCTTGTATACGGAATGGCACGCTCGGCAATCCAGAAAAATGCCGTTGACAAGGTCCTGCCCCTGGCAAAGATCCCGGATGCAGTCGAACGCATCGTGAGGCATATGGCTGGAGAACTGACATGTCTGAATTTGAACAATACCGGTCTCTTTTTGTGGCAGAATCGCGGGAGAACCATGAGAATCTCGTCAATTACCTGCTGGAACTGGAAAAAGGAACGGACCAGAATGCAATCGACGAGATCTTCCGGTCCATCCACACGCTCAAGGGTTCGTCTGCATCGATGGGGTTTGCCGACATGGAGCGTCTCTGCCATACCATGGAGGATGTATTCCAGCTCATACGGAACGGCAGCGCGGTGATGACAAAGGAGCTCAGCAATACCCTCCTCTCCTGTACCGATCTGATCGAAGAGATGCTGGACGATATCGAATCCGGCGGGGATTCGTCGTCGAAAAATCCCGACGAGCTGGTCGGAGAACTCAAAAACTGGCTCGGACAGAACGGGACAGCCGGACCGGAGAAGGAAAAAGCCCCGGTGGCCCAAAAAATCCCGGATGCTCCCGAAGAATGCGAACCATCTCCGGAAACTTCCTCTTTTGATGCCGGGCCGGAATACCACATGACCATCGTGGTCGCCCCCGACTGCATGATGAAGGATGTCCGGGCGCTCATTGCAATCCAGAACCTGGAAGCGCTCGGTACGATCCATACCATGCAGCCGTCAAAGGAGGCAATAGACGAGGGAAAATTTGACGGGACCGTCACCCTTACCCTGGCAAGCGAAGCCGGGGAAGAAGCCTTAAAGACAGCGGCTCTCGGGACCGAGATTGCATCCGTGGATATCAAACCGGCAGAAGCACCGGCTGCCCCGCAGGCAACCGGAGCTGCGGCGGTAAAAAAGCCGCAGGAAGCGGAGAAAAAGCAGCCCCCGGCAGCGGCTGACAAGAACCGGGAGATAAAAAACCTCCGCGTGGATATCACCCAGCTCGACCATATCATGAACCTTGTCGAGGACCTGGTGATCAACCGCGGCCGGCTCAAACAGATCGCCGAAGAGCATAAGATCAAGGAAATGGACGAGGCGATCAGCATGGTGGAGCGTTCGGTCTCCGAACTCCAGAGCCTGATGATGACGATCCGGATGATCCCGCTCTCCCACATCTTCAACCGCCTGCCCCGGGTAGTCCGCGATGTCGCCCAGTACGACCACAAGGAAGTGGAGTTCATCATGGAAGGCGGGGAGACCGAGCTTGACCGGAGCGTGATGGACGGTCTCAACGATCCCCTCCTCCACCTGATCCGGAATGCCGTGAACCACGGGATCGAGGCTCCCGAGGTCCGGGAAAAAGCCGGCAAGCCCCGGAAAGGTACTGTCCGGCTCTCGGCACACCGCGACCGGGACAACGTTATCATCGAACTGACCGATGACGGCGCCGGCATCAATATAGAGAAAGTCAAGAAAAAAGCCGTGGAAAAAGGGATGATCACCGCTGACGTAGCGGCAACCCTTTCCACAGAGCAGGCCATCGATCTGCTCTTCCAGCCGGGTTTCTCTACTGCGGACAAGATCACGGATATCTCGGGACGGGGTGTCGGCCTTGACGTGGTAAAACGGTCCATCGAGTCGCTCAAAGGCACGATCAAGGTGGACACCTGTTCCCGGAAAAGGCAGTACCTTTGAACTGCTCCTTCCCCCCACTATGGCAATTGTCGGACGTGATGATTGTCCGTATCTGCAACAGGCGTCTTGCGATACCCATCAGCAGCATTGTGGAAGTGGCAAATTTCAAAAAGGACGGCATGCACCGTATCGGCAAAGGCGACGTGACCATGCTTCGGGATGAAGTGCTCCAGATCCTCTGGCTTAACGAGATGGTCGGGAGTTCGGACCGGTGCGAGATCCTTATTGTCGTCCAGTACCAGAAAAGGAAATGCTGTATTCCGGTCGATGCTGTCGAGGGCAAGCAGGAAGTTGTCGTAAAGCCGTTGAGCAATTTTATCGGAACCACAAAAGGGATCAGCGGCGTGACCATCCTCGGGGACGGGGATGTAGTGCCGGTTCTCGATATCAACACAATGCAGGAATGATCGAACCATGAAATTGTCATCAGTTCAGATGGATGCGATGCAGGAACTGGGAAACATCGGGGCCGCCCATGCTGCGACAACGCTCTCCCAGATGCTGTCGAGCCCGGTCGAGATGAGCGTTCCGAGGATAACCGTTGTGGATATCTCGAACCTTGCAGACCACATGGGTGAAGAATCCGCAGCGCTCGTTGTCTTCGAACTTCAGGGCGAGATCCCGCACGGCGGGTACATTATCTTCTACATCTCCCGGAAATCTGCGGTTCACCTGACAAACACCATGCTCGGCCTGACCGACCCGGACCGGCCGCTCAACGAGATGGACGAGAGTGCCCTCCTTGAAGTGGGGAACATTATGGCGTCGGCATTTCTCGATGCAACCGCAGAGCTGCTCGGCTTTGTCATGCTTCCCTCTCCCCCGGCCCTCACGATCGACATGGCGCATGCCGCCATGCAGACCCTCGTCGCGCAGATGCAGGAGGAGATCGACGAGGTCATGCTGTTCTCGACAGAGCTTGTCTGCGAGGAGCATAAAATCGACAGCGATATTATCATGATGCCGGAGGCATCCACACTTGCCACGCTGATCGAACGCCTTGAGAACCTGATGAAATCAGGCATGTAAAGACGGAACAGGCATGATAGGACCTGCACCGCAGAACAAGATACCGGTAATGATCGGTATTGGCGAATTCCACGTGGGTACCGAACCGATGATGGCCATCGGCCTTGGCTCCTGCATAGGCCTGACCATCTACGACAAGGACCGCCATATCGGGGCGATGGTGCATATCATGCTGCCGGACAGCTCCGGACGGACCGATCGTCCCGGCAAATATGCCGATACCGCCATCCCGCTCCTCCTCACAAAGCTCTCCGATGCCGGCTGCCGCAAGGCCTCGCTCGTGGCAAAGATGGCCGGGGGGGCGTGCATGTTCGAATATTTCGGCAATAATCTCAATATCGGCGAGCGGAATGCGCAGCGGGTACGGGCAGTCCTCGCCGAAAACCATATCAAACTCGCAGGCAGAGGAAATCGGAGGGAAGGCCGGCAGGACCGTGGCATTTTACCCGGCAGAGAGCGGGAAGGTCACGGTCAGGAGCGCTGATGGCGCCGCACACGAGATCTAATCTTTTTCTTTTTCTCCTGATCTGTACCTGCCTCGTCCTGCCGGCAGGTGCAGACAATCCTTCCGACACGTCGGGAATTTTCCTTTTCCGCCCGGCGGCAGGCTCCGTTCATTCAACTCAGATCACGGATTATACCCGTGGACCCGATGGGGAGGTACTCATTGCCACGGCATATGGCCTTTCGGCGTATAACGGGAAGTGGAGTACGCGGCACGTCAACCGCAACAACATCTCTGCCGGCCTGATGGACGATTTTGTGACTGCGGTTGAATACGATGCCGGCGGCAACCTCTGGATCGGGTACAGCGGCGGACTCCAGGTATTCAACGGGCATGACTATACAGTGATCCGCGATCAGGAACTCCTGAAAAGTACCCAGATCCGGGCCCTCCAGCGCTGGGACGATGAGATGTGGATTGCCACGGGAAATGCCGGTATCCACCAGTACCGGGATGGTATATGGACATGGTATCCTCCCTCGCTCCCTCATGGATCGGGTTTTTACGAAGCCGACAGCCTCGCACTTGACAGTGCGGACGATATCCTCCTTGTCGCAACGCCAAAGGAGGGAGCATGGGCCGCGGTAAGATCGGACAACGATACCGTAACGTTCCGGCAGATCGCAAAGAAGGACGGGACGTTTGGGAAGTTATCCCACGTACGCCAGGACCCGCTTGGAGGTGCATGGTTCTTTAATGCCACCCATATCGCACATTACGATGCAAAAAACGGGTTTGTCATGGCAGTCAGTACTTCTGACCTCGGGGGCGGTGTCGGTCAGATCAACGATGTTGCCGGAGGAACCGACGGCTCGTTGTATATTGCGACCGATGACGGGATCTTTGTATGGAACGATCGCCGGGTCGTTGACGTGTATAACCGGTTCAGGGGCTTTGGCACCACCAACAGCGTCCGGACCGTATTTTTCGATGCGAAAAACCGGCTCTGGTTTGCAACACCGGATGAGGTCGGGTATTATACGGGAACCGCCTCGCAGGCACCGGTCATCGCCATTGAAACGGTAACGCCCACTACCCCGCCCACCCCGGTTCCCGCTTCCGCAGTAAGTTCCCCGACCCTGACCCCGTCACCAACTCCGACTCCTGCCGGTTCACCCCTCGACGGGATCCTTCAGTTCCTTTCCGGGTTCCTGCCGTTTACCGCGCCGGCACAAAAATAAGCAGTAAAAAAGGGCGGGGGATGCAGATTATCCGGAACCCGGAGTATCCGGGGAATTATTCCCGGGGCCCTCACCGGGCTTTTCCCCGGCTTCCTCTAAGGGAATCGGTTCCCCGAGATCCTCGACTTCGTCTTCCCTGCACCATACCTCGATCGTCTCGTCGGTACCGCGGAGGTCATCCGGGTAATTTTCTGCTGCGGTTCCCGGCGCCATGACGAGCTGGACCCGGATCTTCCCGGATGAAAAACCATAGAGCCTGCGGAACGGCCACGGTTTTTCCGGAAGTGGTGTCCGCTCGTAGTAGATGTCCTGTACAAGGGTGAGCGTGCAGAAGATCCCGTGCTCGATCTTAAAGAGCGGTTCCCGGACATAGCGACGGATGTACCAGCGCAGTTCGGAGGTGAGGGCAAGGGCGCTCCCGAGCGTGGAGACCGTGATGTACATGCCGCAGGGGATCTTTTTGGGATGGTAAAAACGCAGGGCAAGCCTGCTCGTCTCCGATGAAAAGAGGGTATGGTGGAGATCGATACCCTCCCGCTGGATCAGGAGTATGTTCATCCGGGTGCTCCGTTTGTTATCCTGCCGGTCACCACGGTATGCCCGGGACGATCAGGTATACATGCGGGTGTCGGGCAGTGCATCGGATTTGACCTTGTGGACGGCCGCGGTGAAATCGGCCATCTCTGCGGCAGTGGCATCGCGGCGCACCGCCATCATCCCGGCCTCGCGGCAGATCGCCTGGAGTTCGGCGCCGGTCGATCCTTCTGTCATCGATGAGATTATCTCGAGGTTCACATCGGACAGGTGCATCTTCTTTGAATGGATCTTTAAGATCTCGAGCCGCGCCTTCCTGTCAGGCAGGGGGATCTGGATCAGGCGGTCGAACCGCCCGGGCCGGAGGAGGGCGGGATCGAGCATGTCCACCCGGTTTGTTGCGGCCATGATCCGGATCTCGCCCCGGTTGTCAAAGCCGTCCATCTCAGCGAGGAGCTGCATGAGGGTGCGCTGAACCTCGGCACTGCCGCTCGTGCCGTCGTTTGTCCGCATGCTGCCGACCGCATCGATCTCATCGATGAATACGATTGCGGGAGCACGTTCGCGGGCAAGCTCGAAGAGCTCGCGGACAAGACCGGCACCTTCGCCGATGAACTTGTGGACGAGCTCGCTTCCCGACATCCTGATGAATGTCGCCTTTGCCTCGTGGGCGACAGCCTTTGCAATCAGGGTCTTTCCCGTACCCGGTGAACCGTAGAGCAGGATGCCTTTGGGGGGTTCAACCCCGATACGCTTGAAGATCTCCGGTTTTGTGAGGGGGTACTCTACCGCTTCGCGCACTTCCTTGATCTCGTCGGTCAGGCCGCCGATCTGGGCGTAGCTGATCGCGGGCGACTCGTCCAGCTCCATGACCCGGACCCGGGAGTCGTACACGTTCCCGATCACTTTTACGATCGAAAGGGCGTTGTTGACCGCGACCTTGGTGCCGGGCTTTAACAGCGGCCGGATCTCATCGGATGCATGGGTCAGGTACTCCTGGTTGTTTCCCTGCTGGCGGAGATAGATCTCGTTATTTTCGAGGATGTCGATGACGACCGCAACAAAGAGCGGCATACGCTTGAGCTGGTTGTTCTCCCTTTTCAGCTGCGCATTTTCCTTCTGGAGATCTTCGGCCCTGACCTTCTGTTCGAGAAGCGCTGCCTCGAGCTCGTTGAGCTGTATCTGGTATTTGAGCTCGTTTGAGGGCGCCGCATTGTCAACCGAGGTCTCTTCCATATTACTCTTATATCTGAATCTTCAACCATTTATGTGGTGTGATTTTGATAGTCCGCGGACGAAGCATCTCACGGGGAAAGGGAACGGGAAGGCTGCTCGTGAGCCCGGCCCCGATCTCGTTCTTATCCGGGGTCGATCCCGAGACCGGGATTGTCGTGGAAAAAGGCCATCCGCTCGAAGGAAAATCGGTTGCCGGCACGGTGCTTGTTTTTCCCTTTCGGGAAGGGTTCGACCGTAGGCTCGTACGTGCTTTATGCCCTTGCAAAAAACGGCCATGCCCCGGCGGCAATCGTAAATGCTGAAGCAGAGGCCATCATTGCGACGGGTGCGATCATCGGCAACATTCCCATGATCGACCGGCCGGAGGTTCCCCTCGACAGCCTGAATGACGGCACGATGGTGACCGTTGACGGGGATAAGGGAGTCCTTGAATATACACAGGGATAAGCAGGCTGCTTTCCCTCTTTTAGGTATTATTTTTCTGTCGGTTTTTCCCTGACCTGATAAGACCCCGAATCCGGAGGGACGTCATCAAATAATGCGGCAGCCTTTGCCGGCCGCAATGGGATGAGATTGGTGTGCGGTGCGGAGCAATGCGGGGGAGGGGGTACCCCCTACCCCCCCACCATCTTTTTTCTCAAGGGGGGATCACCCCCCCTACCCCTGTGCCGGGCCGGTGGGGGGTACCCCCTCCCCTCATGATCCCGGTCGGGCCGGGCGCGAAAACGCCCCGGGTCTCCGCTAACCCCCATGTTCACAACGATAGCTCCACGCGAACCGCTTGTTCCGGCCATGCAAACAATACTGTTTTTCGGCAATGGGGAGGGGGGGACCTACCCCCCACTCTCTTTTTTCTCAAAGGGGGGGATCACCCCCCTACCCATAGCCGGGAAGCAGGGGTCCCCCTACCCCAGTCTCGTATCCAGTATCCAGCCCTCACTTCCGGACCGTGTACCCGTGTCCGCCAGCAAACGGATAACCAGATCGTCCCACTTCGCATCGTCGGCTCTTGACCGGATCGATGCACTTCTCGAAATTTCGTCACGAGCGGATCTTCCGAGCAGACGGTACCTCGCGAACATTATCCGCCCGGTCACGCTTGTCCGGCCTGTTTACGATCACGCATCCGCCAGCAGCCATAGTCCCGGCAGATATCCGGCCGGGTGAGGTGCACCGTACAGAATGCTTTTCTCCGAACCCGGCTGGTGCCGGAAGAACGGGCACGCCTCGGGGAGTGCGGCAAAGATGCTCTTGTCATCGTAAATGGCATGCTTGTCCGGATCCACGGTCACGACATCTGACTCGTTCGTGTACAGGTTGAAGACCACGAACTCGTAGTTCCCGCGGTCCTCGGCGATACTGTGGACAAGCCCGAGGTGGCTGCAGCACTCCCCGCACTGTTCGCATTCAAAGGCCATGGTGCACCAGTCCTGTTATAAGGGGATGGACATTCCCGTCTCATAAGCCAGACGGTTACGATTTGTCGTGATACTGTGAAAAAAAGGGGGGAAAAAAGGGGTCAGTGGTCTGATGGGGATGTCGGCTCCTGCGACTCGTCCGGTTTATTGGACGGCGGGGTGTCGGGATCCACCTTGTTCCCTTCGGCATCGTGGTGTTTCCCGCAGTACGGGCAGACATACACGATCTTTTGCCGGCGTTCGTTGATCACGTCGATGAACCCGGAAGGCAAAGATACCGGTCGGCAGGGCAAAAACGCCAATCCCCACGATAAGAACGATCCCGCCAAGGAACTGCCCGAGCGGCGTTATGGGGTACACGTCGCCATACCCCACGGTTGCAAGCGTCACGATCCCCCACCACATTGCATGCGGGATATCGGGGAACTTATCCGGCTGGGCATCGTGCTCCGCAGTATACATCAGGCTCGATGAGAAGACAAGAACGATGAGCAGGATTAAGAGGGCAAGGAGGATCTCCTCTTTCTTGTTGACGATCACTTTCTGGAACGTCTTTGCCGCTTCCGAATACCGTCCCGATCTTGAGGATCCGCACGAGACGCATGAGCCGCAGGGCCCGCAGCATCCTGAGGTCGACCGGGATGAACATCGGCAGGTAGAACGGCACGATGGCGAGCAGGTCTATGATAGCCATCGGTGTGAGCGCGAACCGCACGCGGCCGGTCACGGCTGCCTGGAATTTCGGATTGAGAGTACAGGTCCAGAGCCGGAGTATGTATTCGACGGTAAAGATCAGCACGGACACTACATCGATTGCTACAAAGACCGGGTTGTACGCATCGGCAAGGCTCTGCACGGATTCAAGGATCACCGCCGATATGTTGGCGACAATGAGCAGGCTCATGAAGAGGTTGAAGCGCGGGGCCCACACGCTCGGATGCGGACTCTCCTCGATGATATCGAAGATCCGGCATCCTCACCGATTCAACAGATGCAGAAAAGGACTGTTTTTCTTCAGGCAAACAGGGTCATCTCAAGAGAAATATTTGCAGTATCGATCCGGTGAGCAGTCCACCCTTTTATACTATGATCATGGCCCGGCAAGACCGACCGGGTTCGTAAGGTTATATACCGGTACACGACAAACTGATTGTGTTTCATGGATATCCTCTCCATCATCCTCATTGTCGCCGGCCTCTGCCTGTTCGAGACGATCACAAGCATAGATAATGCCATTATCAATGCCGAAGTCCTCTCGACCATGTCGCAAAAAGCGCGCCGCTGGTTCCTGCTCTGGGGCCTGCTCTTTGCCGTCTTTGTGATCCGGGGCGTCCTGCCGTGGCTGATCGTCTGGATGTCCACCCCGGCGCTCGGGCCGGTCGGGGCGCTCACCGCGACCTTCTCAAGCGATCCCGCGGTCATTGCTGCCATCGAACAGTCCGCCCCCATGCTCCTTGTCGGCGGCGGCACGTTCCTGGTCTTCCTCTTCTTCCACTGGCTCTTTTTGGAGGACAAGAACTTCGGTCTCCGGGGGGAGCGGTACTTTGCCACAAAAGGCGTCTGGTTCTTTGCCATCGTCTCCATATCCTTGCCGCGATCGTCTGGCTGGCTCTGGGCAGGGATCCGATGATGGCCTTTGGGGCGGTGATAGGGATCGACGGCCGTTCTTTATCGTCCACGGGTTCCGGCAGAACGCCGAAGAGCAGGAACGCAAAATGGTATCGGGCGACCTCTCCGACATCAGCAAGATCTTCTACCTGGAGATCATCGACTGCGACCTTCTCGATCGACGGGGTGCTCGGGGCATTCGCGTTTACTATGGCAGTCCCGCTCATCATTATCGGCAACGGCATCGGTGCGCTGATCGTGCGGGAGATCACGGTCCGGAACGTTGACTCGATCAGGAAATACAAGTACCTCAAGAACGGCGCAATGTACTCGATCTTCTGTCTGGGGATCATCATGATCCTCGACAGCTTCGGCGTTGGGATCCCCAGTTTCGTATCGCCGATCATCACGTTCGGCGTGGTCGGGTATTTCCTTGTTATGTCCCTTCGGGCCATGCCAAAAGGAGAGCCCGCATAATCCCCAAGGGCAGGGGCGGGCGGCGTTTGCCTTTTTTTGTCTGAGTGAACCGGTTACTTCGATCCATAGGACCGCACATGATCCCTGTATGCGCCGGTACGGCACGGAGACCGGGCTTTTATCGTCATACATTTTCATATCCTCCCGCCCAGTACTGCCCGCGGTCCTTTTCCGACCGGGCAGACCTTGATGCAGCACCCGCACGGGGAAAGGGATCGCCTGAAGAGTTCTTCAGACCGGGCGGCGCAGGCTTTCTTGTCGGTAAGTTCCTGCGGGTAATCGCCTTCGGGGATCGCTTTGACGGGGCAGACGGTCATACACCGCATGCACCGGGTACAGAGGGTCTCCCCGAGAACAGGATCCGCGGGAAGTTCCGCGGTTGTCAGGATAGATGTGAACCGGACACGGGGGCCGTATTCCGGGGTAAGGAGCATGTTGTTGACCCCGAAGTTCCCGAGACCGGCACAGTAGGCGGCATGCCGGTGGGAGAAGAACGCAACCGGTTTTTCCTTAAGCACACCTATCGAACCGTAGCCGTCGCGGGGTATTGAAACCGAAGGATAGCCTTTTTCGGTTAGGAACGTGGCAAGACGGTACCCACAGGAATCGAGTTCGGCGTTGATCGTCCGGTAGAGTTCGTGGTACCAGATGGACGGGGCGGTATCGACCACCGGCAGGCTGACAGGAAAGCCGATCACGATCACCGATTTTGTCCCGGGGAAAATACCGGTCGGTCGGAAAGCCTCGGGCACCCATGGTTCAAAGGGCGGGTCGTTCCAGCGGTCTGCGGGAGCAAATCCCACGAGCGGGATGTCCATGCCGCTGCACTTCCTGAGGATCTGCCGCCGGAGGATCGTGCTCATGGATCAACGATTGCCTTATGGAGGATATGAGGGTTTGTTTTTGAAACGGACCGGTATGCTTTGTCCCTCGGGGGAGGGGACACAAAATGTGCACGACAATCCCGTCGGAGTGGAGATCGTCTCTGCCGTAACTATCACAGTAATGAAACGATTCCGGGTGAATGCAGCGAATCCGGCTTAGGTAAAATCCGATCCTTAATACCCTAGTATTTCCACCAGTACTGGTAATGCAGTACCTGTTTGGTATCCATATGAGGGGCGGGGTGATCACCGAGCGCAACCCCGATCTCAGCACGGTCCGAGTCCGTGCACCTGCCGGTCTCCTGACCGCCGAGCAGCTCCGGGGGATCGCAAGGATCGCAAAAAAGTACGGTACCGGTGTGGTTCACTGTACCACCCGCCAGACAATCGAGATCCCGCATGTCGACCCGGCAAAGCTCAAAAGAATGGCAGTCCAGCTCGAAAAGAACGGGACCCCGGTAGGATCGGAAAAAGACGAGGTTGTCAATATCATCGCCTGCCCCGGAAACGAGCGGTGTAAATTTGCCAATATCGATACGGGCTCGCTTGCAAAAAAGCTCGATGAGAGCCTTTTCGGGAAGGTAATGCCGGTCAAGATGCGCATTGCAATCTCCGGGTGCCCGAATGCCTGCATGAGCCCGATGTTGAACGAGATCGGGATCATCGGGAGGATCCGCCCGATCCGTACGCCCGGCCTCTGTACCGGGTGCGGCTCCTGTGTCTATTACTGCAAGGAATCGGCAATCATGATCCGGAACGGGATCTCCGAACTCAATGAAGACAAGTGCGTCCAGTGCGGGATGTGCGTCAAGTCCTGTTCGTTCAACCTGCTCAAATCGCTCCACACCCATTACCTCATTACGGTCGGCGGCCGGCGGGGACGCCACCCGAAGGTGGGAAGGGAACTGTTGACCGTGGAGACCGAGGAACAGGCGCTCTTTGCCGTCAACAAGATTATCGACTGGGTCTACCGCAGGGCATGGAGCGGGCGGCTGCTTTCCGAGCAGCTGGACGAGCTGGAGTTTTCCACCTTCCGCGAGGAGATGCTCAAGAGCGTCCCGAAGGCAGAAGCGGCAGGGACATGCAAAGGAAGTTCCAAAATAATTTTAAGGTCCTGCAGCAATCCCCCGAATCCTCTTTTTTACCATTCCTGTCCTAAAAAAGCCTGCAATCTGTTTTTGTTTTGGGACTCAGGGCCTTAATACCGATCAATACTCCACCGACCCGAACCGGGTCTCGTATCCCCGGGCAATGATCGCCGCGCCAAGAAGCGGGGCTTTCCCGGCAAGCGGGCTGGTCACGATCCTTGGCTCCGGCAGGTACCGGTCCATGAACCGGATGACGGGCCCAGACAATGAGGTCCGGGTTTTTGAGGGCAACGGAACCGTCGAAGACGATGGTATCCGGGTCGTAGGCAACGATAATATCCGAGACCCCCCGGGCATTGATCCTCCCCAGTTCGGTGACAAACGGGTGGTTTTCCGGATCTTTCTCCTGCCGTATCGCGGCGAAGATATCCTCCGCAGCGTTCACCGGTTCCCTGCCGGGATCGATCCCGTTCCTTCTCCTGCCATGCCCGGTAAAACCGGGGGATGAACCGGCCCGAAGCATATCCCTCCCAGTGCCCTCTCCCTCCGCACCCGCAGACCAGATCGTATTTTTCGTCCACAAAGACATGGCCGATCTCCCCGGCATTCCCGTCGCGGCCGAGGACCAGGTGCCCTTTGGAGAGGATCCCTGCCCCGATGCCGGTCGAAAGCGTCACGTACACGAAGTTGTCGGTCTGGACACCCTCTCCATAGTACGCCTCCCCTAAAAGACCGGTGCAGCAGTCGTTTGCCACATACACCGGGAGACCGAACGCATCGGAGAGGGGGCCTGCGAGGGGGACGCTCTCAAGCGGGATATTGGGGGGATGCACGATTGCGGTGCGTGTGCTGTCCACCGGGCCCGCCGCCCCGATCCCGATTCCTGCCGCGTTTGCGATCTCTGCTGCCGGTGCCAGTGCTTGGATCTCGCGGACGATCTGATCGGTGATGACCTGTGCAGCCGGGAGATCTTTTGGGAGCCGGGATACCCTCACACGTTCGATAGAACCGGTGCCTGTGACCAGTGCTACCCGCAGGTTCGTTGCCCCGAGGTCAACGGCAATGGCAGTATCGGAAGGTCCGGGTACAGGGGAGGGTTGTCACAGGATGCCTCATGATCGCATTGTGTTTTTTAGTTCACCGGGAGTTGAGTCCCTTCCCGGGAAAGATACGATCAGCCGGATGTTAAAGTGATGTATCGGGAGAAAAGCAGGGTTTTGGGGATCCCGTGAAGGATGGTAGTTACCCGGTAAATCCGTGAACCGCAGAGGGTATTATCGAAAAGAAATGCCCGGGAAAAAGAGGGAATGCCCGGTCAGGCTCCGGCCGTACTGTCAGCCACAGGCCATGCAACCACGTATTTCCACGAGGTCAGCGGTGCTGTCCGGAAGTTTGCGATATACCGGACACCCCCGTCCTCGTATTCCACCCGCCCGGAGTTTCCTGAGCGTATCACTGCAATCGCTTTCCCAAACGAGGTGTCCGCCCCGATGGTAGAGATATCCCGGGCTATCTGTCCCTTCTCCGAGTGGAGCGCGAATTTGCCTTCGGAGTCTATTGCGTAAAACACAAACGGCTCAGGGATATCTTCCCGCAGGCTGTCGGTCAGGGTATCGAGATACACCGATGCGCCGAGCACCCCGGTTACCGTACCGTCTTTTACCACCGGCTACCGCGACGATCCCGGCATTTCTCCCGGTATTATGGCTGATGACCACCGTACCGACCGATTCGTTGCCGGCAAGCACGGTCGGGAAGTACGACCTGCTTTTGAGGTTGGAAGCTTGTCAACCCCTCAGCCACGGCATAATAGGACCCGTCAGGCCGGGCATACCAGAGCCAGGTATCCGGTTCCTTATTCATAAGCGCTGCAAGCAGCGGCTGGATCCGGCTCCATTCCCCGGACCGGGCCTCGTCGGTCAGTGCCAGCACCTCGTAGGGGCGCAGGATGGCTTTCATCTGGCCGTCGGTTACGGCAACAAGGGTGGTCACCGCCTGGTCAGCCACCGCAGTCAGCCGATGCAGGGGCTGCTGCCGATCCTGTACCTGCCATGCCGTACTGCCGCCCGGTCTCCGCAAAGGTAGCCGTCGCTCTTCATAGCATCGAGGGCCCTCTGCCAGGCATCAATGACACTGTCGGGCGTGTCCGGGCTGAATGCAATATAGGTCTGGACGGTCCTGACGTGGAAGACCCCTTTGAGTGCGGAGGCGTTTATCCCCTCGTTTTTTCGCAATCTCCTGTACATTTGCACTGCTCCCCAGCCAGAGGTCGGTTGTTCCTGCCATCAGCTGCCGGATGCACCCGGCATCGCTTCCCGTAGTCGTGATATTGGTAAAGTTGTTCTCCAGCAGGTACTGGTGCCTGAAGTCATCCTTTACCACGCAGATCTGTCCGGCCTTTTTTACGGATTCGAGACTGTTAATTTTAAACATGCTGTCGTTTCTGGCATATACTGATGTAATCATAGGACGAGACCGGGCCCACCCATTTAAAGAGGTGCTCCCGCTCGTCGGTTCTTACAGTCGAGTACAGTGCTACGTCAGGGCCTGCCCGGGCAAGGCTGTAGCCCTCGCTCCAGGGAAGGATCGTGATATTTGCGGTCTGGTTTAACCGGGAGAGAATCCCCCTGACCACATCGGTAGCCTGCCCGGTCACGGTCCCGTTTGGACCTGCATAATTGAACGGGTACTGTTCCTCGGTGATAATGCGGAGGCCGGCATCCGTTGCCGTAACGACAGGTGTACTGGCAGTGTTTCCCTTTTCTGACGAGACCGGTGCAGTACACCCGCACGCGGCAAGCAGCGCAACAAGAATGAAGACAGCGAGGCAGAGGCACCCGGTTTTCATATATCCATGAACGGGCCCGGAATACAAATATCCCTCGGTACTGAGTTGGGGGGAAGGGGGGCACCCCCCATATTTCATAAAAAAGCCGGCAAAACGGTTGTCAGATGATCATCTGATTATCAGATGTACACTTGATTATCAATTGATCATCTGACAAAAATCCGGCATCGCACGCCGGACGATTTTTGTATGGGGGGTGGGGGGACCCCCTCTTTTTGTTTTCCTGAGGGGAGGGGGGGTCCGGCATTTTTTTGTGAGCGGAGGGTGGGGGCAGGGGGGGTGGCCTTTGGGAAAAAAATCCGGGATCCGGTTGTCACATGTACATGCGATTATCACATGACGATGTGATTATCACATTGCTATGTGACAAAAATCCGTGTTGTCACGCCGGATGGATTTGGCAAGGGGGGTAGGGGGTGTCCCTTTACAAAAAGAGCGGGGCGGTAATTTTTTTCGCGGGCGGGGAGGGGAGCCCGTGGGGATGTCGCAGGATTGTGAAAGGGAGATCCCTTTCGTGTGCGTAAAGGAGGGTAGCCCCTTACCATTGATTAGACTTGAAAGAGTTTGTATTGAAACTGAAGAGTCAGGAATTCACGAAACGGGAGTGATTCCTCCCCGCCTCAGGGCCCCTCTCGGGGCACGGCGGGGCAGATTCCAGCATGCCCTTTCTTCAGTAATTACCCGCCGCGCAGGCGTTCCTTCGGGGGCGGCGGGAGGAATCGTAAGGGTTTACTAATGCAGGCAGGATTCCCGCAATTTCATTTGGCCGCACGAAGGAACACAAGTCAGGACAAAGGGAAATCTGCGTGATAAACCCGATCGCAGGTGCTAAATACCGGGCGTGCGGACGTACTGACTGACCAGTCAATTTATGAAAAGGTGAGATGATGCTGTACCGTACCGTCCCAAAAACCGGCGACAAACTTTCCATCCTCGGCTTCGGCTGCATGCGATTACCATCAAAGTCCGGCCGGGTTGACGAAGAAAGGGCCATCCGCCAGATCCGTCATGCCATCGATGTCGGGGTAAACTACCTCGACACGGCACCTGCGTATCACTTCGGCAAAAGCGAGCAGATCCTCGGAAAAGCGCTCCGCGACGGCTACCGCGAGAAGGTGCGGATCGCAACGAAACTCCCCCACTGGGAGGTCCGCGACGCTGCCGACATGGACCGGATCCTTGCCCGCCAGCTGGCAACGCTCGGGACCGATCACATCGATTACTACCTGCTCCACAGCATGACCGGCGAGAGCTGGAAAAAGATGCGGGACCTGGGCGTGCTCGCATTCCTTGACCGGGTAAAAAAAGAGGGAACAATAAAAAACGCCGGCTTCTCGTTCCACGGGAAACTGCCGGACTTTAAGGAGATCGTAGACGCCTACGACTGGCAGTTCTGCCAGATCCAGTACAACTTCCTTGATGAGAACGTCCAGGCTGGGACCGAAGGGCTCAGGTATGCGGCCGGAAAAAACCTTGCCGTGATGATTATGGAACCGTTGAGGGGTGGCAATCTTGCCGGGCCGGTGCCGGAAGAGATTGAAAAGATCTGGGCCGGGGCCCCGGAGAAGCGGTCGCCGGCCGAATGGGCCCTGCGCTGGGTCTGGGACCACCCGGAGGTAACCGTCGTCCTCTCGGGAATGAACGACGAGGCCCATATCGATGAGAACATACGGGCGGCAGAATCCGCTCTTCCCGACTCGCTCTCGCCGGATGACCGGGCCCGGATCGAACAGGTCAGGGATACGTACAAACGGCTCATGAAGGTCGGGTGCACGGGCTGCGGGTACTGCATGCCCTGCCCGTTCGGCGTCGATATTCCCGGCTGTTTTGCGCTCTACAATGCCCGCCACCTCTTCCCGAAGGACCGGAGCACGAAGTTCCATTATTTCGGGCGGCACGGGGGCCTGATCGGTGATGTCTCGTATGCCGGGCTCTGCCGGCAGTGCGGGAAGTGTGCGAAAGCATGTCCCCAGCACCTCCCCGTCCCAGAACTCTTAAAGGATGTGAAGTCCGAGATGGAGGGCGGGATGACGGTTGTTGTCCCGGTGCTCAAAGGCGGACTTTGGTGTATGAACAAGGCGGCAAAGGCCCGTGCATTCTTATTTAGGGGGAAGACCCGTGACTGAACCGGTCCCTCCCGAAGGAGCGCTTGTCCGCCAGATCCCGCTCGGCCATGCAAACGCCTTCCTCATCCGGGGAAAGCGCCCGGTCCTTGTCGATACCGGCCTCCCCGGGAGTGCCCCCAAGATCCTCGCGGTCATAAAAGAGGAAGGATACAACCCCTGGGACCTTGCCCTTATCATCATCACCCACGCCCACATCGATCATTTCGGGAGCGCAGCAGCCCTTGCCGGGGCAACGGGAGCCCCGGTGCTGGTAAACGCCGGCGAGGCAGATGCCCTTGCCCGCGGCGAGAACCTGCCGGCAGAACCGGCATCGCTCCTCGGGAGATTCATGCACCTTATGATCGGGAAGCGTGCACCAAAACCGGAGCTTGGAGTAACCCCGGTGATCCAGGTCGATGCCCCGTACCGGCTCGATGGATTCGGGATCGACGGTGCAATCATCCCCACCCCGGGCCATACGGCAGGCTCGCTCACGGTGACGCTTGCAACCGGCGAGTACCTGGTCGGCGACCTGGTGATGGGGATGTTCCCGGCGCACCGGGCCCGGCTCCCGGTCTTTGCCGGGGACATGGGCGCAGTAAAGAAAAGTATCCGGGCAGTGACCTCTGCCCGGCCTGCGATCGTGTATACCGGCCACGGCGGGCCGTTTACCGGTGCCGACCTGGAGGCCCTTATACGGTGATCCTATGGACGCGACAGCCGACAAACGGGAAGCGATCTTAAAAACCGCGCTCGCGCTCTTTACCGAGCGGGGGTTCTATGGCACGCCAACCGCGATGATCTCCAAAGAGGCCGGGGTGGCGACCGGCACGCTCTTTTTCTATTTTCCCACAAAAGAGGAACTCATCGATACCCTGTACCGCCAGATCAAGGCAGCGGCGGCAGCGGCCATCAGGGAGGGGGTCGGCGGCGAGCCGACCGTTGAGGCCAAGATCCGACGGGTCGGGGAGAACACCCTTTCCTGGGCGATCGCCCACCCGGACGAGTTCCGGTTCATGGAGCAGTTCGCCCACTCGCCATTTGTATCTACGACCGCGCATGAGGAGGGCATGTCGCACTTTGCCTTTCTGGAAGGATCTCATGCAGGAAGGGATCCGCACGGGGGCCCTGCGCGAGTGCGATACCTGGCTGCTCTGCTCGGTGCTCGCCTCCTCGTTCTCGGGCCTTGCAGGCACGGATCATGGCTGCCCCGGATAAAAAGGAGCGGGTAGAAGCTGACCCGACAGGGACTCTTGCCATCATCTGGAACGGGATAGCAATGAAGCCGGCGACAGACAGGACGCCGAAAAACACTGAACACACGGACGGCACAAAAGGACACGCTAAAAAGATCCTCAAAGGAGCAGGAAATGACAGAGTACGTGATCGAGGCCACGGCCTCACAAAAGTCTATGGTGACCTCATCGCGGTAAACCACGCCAGCCTCGCGGTGGAAAAGGGAGCGCTCTACGGCCTCCTTGGCCCGAACGGATCCGGGAAATCGACGATGATAAAGATGCTCACCGGCCAGATCCGGCCGACCGGGGGCTCGGCAACTGTGCTCGGGACCGATGTGCAGAAAGACCCGGTCGGGGTCCGGGAGAAGGTGGGGATCATCCCCGAACAGGAGACCCCTCCCAGTTTTCTCTCCGCATCCGAGTACCTCCGGTTCGTGGGCGCGATCCGGAAGATCCCGGAGATCGAAAAAAAGGCCGCATGGTGGTTTGATTACCTCGACTTTGCGGACAAAAAGGACGTGCTCTGCAAGGACCTCTCGCGGGGGACCCGGCAGAAGCTGATGTTTGCGCAGGCGTTCATCCACGAACCCGCACTTGCCCTCATCGATGAGCCGCTTATCAACTTCGACCCCATCATGCAGCACCAGGTAAAGGATTTCCTCAGGGAATATGCCGGCAAGGGCAACACGATCTTCCTCTCGACCCATATCCTCGAAGTAGCCGAAGAGATCTGTTCGGGCTTTGTGATCCTGCACAAAGGTAACGTCCTGCACGCCGGAAGCATTGCGGATCTTAAAGTACAGGACCGGCACCTTGACGAATTCTTCCTCTCGCTCGTACAGAAGGGCAGCCATGTTTGAGCTCTTCATTGCGATGGTAAAGGAAGAGTGGCGGATCCACTCTACGATGTTCGGGAGCATCGCGTTTGCGCTCTTTCCAATCCTCATCTTCTGGATCGCGTTCATGGGATCATTCCTCCTGCCCCTGATGCGCGAGACCCTTCCGTCAGGGGAACTCTCGCTTGTCCTCCACGCAAACTACCTGATGCTCGGGTTCATGGTCGGGGCATTCGGCCTCCTCGGGAACGAGGCAATGAACCGCCGGTTCGGACAGGCAAGCCTCCTTGCCTATGCTGCACGGAGCCTGCCCCTGTCGGAACGCTTCATCTTTGCCAACTTTGTCATAAAGGACACCCTGTATTACTTTGTCCTCTGGGTACTGCCGCTTGCGCTTGGTTTCCTGCTCGCCTCGCCCTTTATCGGCATCCCGCTCACGCTTCCTTTACTCCTTACCCTCACCCTCTCGCTCTCGTTTTTATCCGGGCTCTGCGGGGTCTTCTTCCTCTCGTCGCTGTACACGCGCTCGAAACCGGCCCTTGCCGCGGTGCTCTGCCTCCTTGCCGCAGCAGCCGCAGCAATCGGCCTTCTCACCGGCCAGAACCCGGCGGTCTTTTTCCCGCCGGAAAACCTCTTCCTCTCGTTCTCGTGGGCGGGTCTTGTCGTCACCCTTGCCGTAATCCTCATCCTCTTTTTCGTCTCGATCCGGCTCTTTTCCCCGGAGACAGCAACCGGTTCCGAGAAGCGCCACGGGGATCTCCTCACCCCCCTCATGGCTAAACTCTCGTTCTTCCCCCAGCCCCCGCTTGCGGCAAAGGACCTCATCGATATGTACCGGAGCGGGGGCATGGTGGGCCAGACCCTGTTTTCGTTTGTGATCCCGCTTGTCGTCATCTGGTTCTTCCTCTCGCTCCTCTCGGGATACCTGCCGGCATACGGGGTGCTTCTGGAGTTCGCGCTCGTTGCCGGCATCATAGCCTCGACCATGTACACTTGGATCACGATGTTCGACACGTTCGGGGCCTATGCCTGCCTGCCGGTCAGCGTCAGCACCCTCATTAAAAGCAAGGTCACGACGTTTGCGGTGCTCCAGCTGATCCCTGCGGTCTTTGTCGCGGCGGTTGCCGTCCTCTCGGGTCAGGCCCTCTATGCCCTCCCTGCCGTTGTCCTCTGCCTCTCGGTCTCTTTCTACAGCCTCGGGATCACCGTCTGGCTGACCGGCCTCTCTCCGAGCGTGCTTGTGTACGATGTCCGGGTCATGGTCACCTACCTTGTCCTGACCGGGGCGGCACTTCTGGTCTTCTCCGCAATCGCCTTTGCCGAACCGTTTGCCGCGCTCGGCGCCGTCCTCCTCCTTATCCCGGCTGTGGTCTTTATTCGGCTCGCTATGACAAAATGGGAAGCCCGCGAACAGCCCGGCTTCTGATTTTTCTCCATTTTAAAAAAACCGGAACGGCAACCTTTCTATGACCGGGCAACAGATACCCGATCATGACCTTTGCCCCGACCCTGACCCGCACGGAGCGAACGCTGCTCCTCCTCGGGCTTGCAACAATCGTCATCTTCGGGATGAAAGCAGGCGCATCGATCGTAAACATCGTCCTTGTCTCCCTGATCCTTACGCTCCTTTTATACCCCGCAACCCGGTGGCTGCGCGAACGGGGCATTCCCACTGCCGGGGCAGTCGGGATTGTAACCGTTGTCGCGTGTCTGGTGATCCTGCTCGTTCTTTTTCTGGTCGTCAAGTCGTTTGATATGATCCTTACCGACCTGCCGCAGTACCAGGCAGAGCTTGCCGAGCGGCTGGCCGGGCTGACTGCGTTTCTTCGGCGCCCACGGGATCGATGTTACCCAGATGACCTCACAGATACCCGGACTTGTAACCGTCGTCCCCCAGATCTTTTCCTCCCTGCTCAATGTGGGCGCGGCGCTCATGGACCTCTTCTTTATTGCCGTGACGACCATTTTCATGCTGCTCGAAGCCCCGGCGTTTATCGGGCGGGTGGAGACGCTGCTCAAAGACTCGCCGGAAAAGCTCCGCCAGCTCTCGCGGATGAGCGGGTACATCATCGATTTCATTGTCGTGCGGACGGAGACAAACCTCGTCCACGGCGTGCTCTTTGGGGGATCGCTCGCCCTCATGGGCGTCCACGGCGCAATCCTCTGGGGCACCCTGACGTTCCTTCTGGGTTACATCCCCTATATCGGCCTCATCATCGCCGCGATCCCGGCGCTCTTCTTTGCCTGGCTCCAGTTCGGCATGTGGGGGTCGTTGTCGCGGTGGTCGTTGTGGTCTGTATCCTCAACCTGATCGTGGAGAACCCGGTCTTTTCCTGGCTTGCGGCACGGAAGTTCGAGATCCCGGCGCTTGTCGTGATCCTCTCGGTGATCTTCTGGGGCTGGCTCCTGGGCCTTGCCGGGATGCTCTTTTCTGTCCCGTTCACCCTGCTGGTCTGTATCCTCTTCCATTTCAGCGATGAACTCCGCTGGCTCAACACAATCCTTGGGGTCGGGCACCTCTTCGAAGAGAAGAATGGCGACCCGCCCGGGCCGGACAAAAACCCTCTGAAGCCGCCGGACCTGCCGGATAAATAAAAAAAACCTTTTTCCCGTGGCTGTTCATAATACCGGATATGCTGTCCCGGGAAGAACAGGAAGAATATGCCGGGTTCATCGGCGCCCAGCTACAGGAATATACGTTTCAGCGAAAACTCATCCGGAAGCTCAGGAGTTTCTTTATCAGCAGCGAACGGATGGACGGTCTCCGCGGCGATTTTATTCAAAAGACCGGCCCCAACTTTGCCGATTACGTGAAAAAATCGTCGTCCTACGATGAGTTCATGACCGATCTCCAGATCCGCTATTTCGAGAAACGGATTCGGACGCTGCCCCGCGAGACGCTGATCCGTCTTTACGAGGAGCTGGAGAAGATCGGGCAGGTAAAGTCAGACAAGGTCCGGGAACGGCTGCTTGCGAACTTTCTACCATTCCCTCAACCTTTCCTACAGCCTCAACGGGTGGTTCCTCCACCTCTATGCAGATGAGCTCAAAAAAGGCCGGTGAACCAGAACCGGCATACGGTGCGAGACCCAAAAGACAGTTTCCATGGAACCGATCAGCAAGGTCAACCTCGAACGCCTGACAAACGGCATCTATGCGTTTACGATGACGCTTATGATCCGGAACATCCAGCTGCCCTCTTCCGGGACGCTCACCGGCACCGCATCCCTCGACAATTACCTTGTAACAACGAGCCTGTCGGTGATCGATTTTGTCGGGGCGTTTTTGATCCTAGGAATGTTCTGGCTTTTTTATTTCCAGATCTTCCACCGGATAAAATCGGTGGACTCCCGGTTCATCTATATCCACCTGCTCTCCCTGATGGTAGTCGTATTTGTCCCCTTCACGCAGGGCCTTGCCAACAGTACCGAAAGCATCCCCGAATTAGAAGTCCTCTTCCAGATCAACTACTTCATCCTCGCCTGCCTGCTCATCCTTGCCTGGCAGTACGCACAGAAGCACCCGACCCTGCTCGAACCGGCCCTCTCCGGAGATGAAGCGGCATTCCTTTCGAAAAAATTCCTCGTCCCCCTCGGGGTTGCAATTGTCGGGATCATTCTTGCCGCAGTTGGCTGGGGATACATCGATATCCTCTACTTTGTCCCCCTCATAATCATCGGGCTTTTCTTTAGAAATCCCCCGGATCGGACCCCTGCTCCCTGATGTACCAGGGAACCTCCGTGAGCAGGAAAGCGTCGCGAACGTGCGAACAACAAAAAAGGGCTTCTTTTTAGACTTCTGAATGGCTTCTTATCCGGTGCTGGTATCCGTGGTATGCCAGCCGGAGCACGAACCCGATGAGGAGAACCGGGACAAATGTTGCCGCGGCAATAGGTAAGCCAGGTTACCGGAGCAAGCGGTACCGGTACCAAAGACAGCCCCGCCGAAACTGGATGAATGACGACCTGGATGAGCACAATCCCGCCCATTACCAAAAAGAAAGGTCGGGTTGCCCTTGAAGAACTCCGGCATCTTCCCGTCCATTGCCCGGCAGTTGAAGCCGTTTGCCACTGCGGCAAAGATGAACGCGGCAAAGAAGACGGTGCCGATCTCCGCTTCCGTTGTGCCGCCGAGGATCCCGGTTCCCGAGCTGGAGAAGTCCCGCCGAGGAATGATAAAGACGCCCAGCACGGCGATCGAGAGCCACATGAACGGGGTTATGATCGGGGCATCGCGGGGGACCGGCTGCCGGGCAAGCAGGCCCTTATGCGGCGCTTCCGAGCAGAGCGCGAACGCGGCAAGAGTGTCCATGATGATGTTGATCCAGAGGATCTCGATGATGGTAAACGGCTCCGGGTAGCCAAGGAGCGGCGCGAGGAAGACGAGGATGCAGGCGCAGACAGTTGATGGTGAGCTGGAAGAGGAGGAAACGCTGGATGTTCTCGTAGAGCGACCTGCCCCACCAGACCGCGCTCGTGATCGAGGCAAACGAATCGTCGAGGATGATGATGTCGCTTGCCTCCCGCGCGACCTCAGTGCCGGCGATCCCCATGGCAAGGCCGACATCGGCGTTCTTAAGCGCCGGCGCATCGTTCGTGCCGTCGCCGGTAACGGCAACGACCGCACCGGTCTTCTGGAGGGCCTGCACGAGGAGGAGCTTGTCGAGGGGTTCTGCACGGGCCATCACGTCAAGGCCCTGCGCCGCCGTCACCTGATCTTCCGGGGAAAGCGTCCGGAACTCCTTCCCGGTCACGACATTTCCCCCGGACGAGGATTCCCGCCTCATGCGCAATAGCTCGGGCGGTCTCGGGCTTGTCGCCGGTGACCATCCGCACCCGGATCCCTGCCCCGCGGCTGCGTGCCACCGATTCGGGGATGTTCTCCCGCAGCGGGTCGCGGATGCCCACGTACCCGTCCCAGGAAAGGCCGGTCTCACTCTCGTCCGTCCCGGTGATCTCCCGGTGGGCAAAGGCAAGGGTCCGCATGGCCCGGGCGGCATATGTGTCCACCCCGCCAAGTCGGGCTGTGCCGTACAGAGGCCGGCGAGGATCTCGGGCGCACCCTTGACGAGCAGGAATTTCCTGCCGCTGATTTCCACAACGGTCGACATCCTCTTCCGGTTCCCGTCGAACAGGAACTGCCTGAGGGGAGGGAATGCTTTCCTATCTCCCGGTACCCGATTCGCGTGATCCGCAAGCCAGCGCAGGAGGCGCCCTTCCGTGGAGTTGCCGATCACGATGATCTTCCCGTCCCGGGCTTTCTCAAGATGGGCGGTGCTGTTTGCCGCTGCATTGAGCGCGATCCATTCCTGCGGGGTTGCCGGGAGCGCGCCGGTCCACGTGGGAGCTGCTAACCGAGGCCTCGGCAACGGTCATCTGGTTCTTCGTGAGGGTCCCGGTCTTGTCGGTGCAGATCGTGGTCGCCGACCCGATCGTCTCGCAGGCAATCAGGCGCCGGACAAGGCAGTTTGCGCGGGTCATCTTGCGCATCGCAAGGGAGAGCGAGAGGGCAACGCTCATCGGGAGTCCTTCGGGCACGGCAGCGACCACGATCACGACCGCGAGCATGAAGTAATCGAGCAGGTGGTGGGCGGTCGCAAGGTTAAGGCCGGCGAGATCGCCGACAAGGAACCCCCGGATCACAAGCGTGCTGCAGATGAGGACTGCCATCACGTACCCGAACTTCGAGATGAGCGTGGCGAGCCGTTCGAGTTTCTCCTCTAAGAGGTGTCTTTGTCGCATGGTCGATCCCGAGCGTTGCGGCAATAAGGCCCATCTCGGCCCGGTCGCCCACCGCCCCGACAACCATCTGTGCCTTTCCCGCGGTGACAAAACTGCCCTTGAGAACCTTTTTCCCGGTACTTTTTGCGGCAGGTTCGCTCTCCCCGGTAAACGCAGGATTCGTCGCAGAACAGCCCGTCCGCAGAGACCAGCCAGCCGTCGGCAGGTATTGCATCGCCGGCTTCGAGGAGGACGAGATCGCCGACCACAAGGTCCTTTGCCGGCACGGCTGCCGGGTTCCCGTCGCGGATGACCTTGACGGCCATCTCGTCGCGGTGGGCATTGAGGACATCGAACTCGCGGCTGCTCCGGTATTCGTTGTAGAACGAGATGCCGGTGGCAAGGAGGATCGCAACGATGATCCCGATGGTATCTAAGAGCCCGCTTCCTTCGAGCAGCGAGACGATGGCGGAGATTGCAACGGCAAAGATCAGGATCCTGATGATGGGGTCGTTGAAATTTTCCAGGTACTGCTTCCAGGCGGGTTCCCGGGGCGGGGGCGTCATGACGTTGGCGCCGTATTTTTCCCGACTGGCCTGTACCTGCGGGGTGGAAAGTCCCGATTCTCCACCGGCAAACTCACGGATCTCTTCGCGCGAAAGCATGGTTCTGGTCTCTTTACGGCAGGGCCGGATGCCCTGCCTGGTGCGAAAGAAGGTATTGGCGTTTGGGGAGTATTAATCTCCGCTCAAGTCGGGTTAACCGTCTTAATATCCCGTGGCATAGTACCAGCCGTTCTCGCGGACAATGTGGACCGGGACGGAGAAGAGACGCCCGATGGCGGCATCGGTGAGCATCTCCTCTTTTGTCCCGTCACCGCAGATCCGCCCGTTTTTGACCATCACGACCCGGGTGATCTCCGGGATGATGTCGTGGAGGTTGTGCGTGACGAGGATAATCGAGGTGCCGGACTGTGCAATCTTTTGGAGGATCTCCCGGAATGCGTGGAGGGCTTCGAGGTCGAGGCTGTTTGTTGGTTCGTCGAGGATCAGGGTGGCGGGAGAGAAGACGAGCGCCCGCCCGATAAGAAACCTTCGCGCCTCCCCTGAGGACATGGCGTTCAACGGGCGGTCAGCCAGCCGTTCGATGGAGAGGAACCGCATGATCTCGTCCGTTTTCTTCTCCATCTCCGGGGTCACGAGATGGTTGAAGAGGCCGATGCTCGAAAAGAACCCGGAAAGGATCACTTCGCGGCCGGTGATCGTCCGGGTGAAGGTGTACTGGAGATCGTTTGAAACGATCCCGATCGTTGATTTGAGGGAGAAGACGTCCCAGGTTTCCTTTCCGTGGACCTTGAATGTCACCGGTTGGTCCGAGACTACCGGGTAATATTCCCGGGTGATGGCCTTTATCAGCGACGATTTCCCGGCGCCGTTCGGCCCCAGGATCGCAATGTTTTCCCCTTCTTCTATGGCAAGGGACACATTGTCGAGGGCCCGGTTTTCCCCCTTAATGACGGTAACGTTTGCGAATTCAACGAGGAGGGGTGCGGGGGCGTTTTTCGGGACAGATGGAGCGGACATAGCGGTCACCGGTGTACTGGTGGTTTACACTGTTTTTTGCTGCCGGCAGATATCAGTTCCTGAAAAACCAGCCGGTCCGGACGATCCGGAATAATAAAAAAAAGGTTCATGGGCCGGTCCGTTCCGAAAAAAAACGGGAGGGGGGGTACCCCCACCCATCCAAAAGGTATGGCACCCCCCCTGCCCCCCTTTTTGCTTTTTCGTGCCGGGACCCCCACCCCCCCTGTCCGGCAAAAAAGGGGGGACTACCCCCCCTTGCTTCCAGTCCCAGAAGGTGTGTTTCGTGTGGAGTTACCAGTGAGAGGGGGAGTGGGGCTCACCCCTCCGGTTACGATCAGGGGGGGTGGGGTACCAGCATGGCGGGGTGGGGATACCCACCCCCTCTCCAAATATTTGGGGTACCCCCCTCCCCCCTACCCCCCGCCACAAAAAATGAAAGGGACCGATCAATATCAGGCGCACGATTGCCGCGACAGGGCATGGCACGACCCATAAGGCTATTGTCCCGGGCAGATATCCGGACACATATGGATGAAAACATCTCCGACCAGCAGGGTGCGGGACGGGAGTTCATGGAACGGACAAAGTACCGGTACCTCAACCGGTCCGACCAGGAAAAAGGGCTGCCCCAGCCGCCCCTCGAACTCCCCGCAGACCCGACCCTGCCGGTCATCGACCTCGTTCCCCCGGAGAAGATCCGCGTCCCGCCGCTCGATCTCCGGACCGCCATTGAGCGCCGCCACAGTGTCCGGTCGTACGAACGGGAGCCCCTTTCCCTCGAAGAACTCTCGTTTCTGCTCTGGTGTACGCAGGGAGTAAAGAGCGTCCACGGGACACAGGTCACGTTCCGGACTGTCCCCTCGGCCGGGGCGCGGCACGCCTTTGAGACATACGTGCTCGCAAACGACGTGGACGGCCTCGAACCCGGGCTCTACCGGTACCTTGCCCTCTCCCACCGGCTCTCTTGTGTAAAAGCCGACCCGGATCTCCACATCGAAGCTGCCCATGCCTGCTTCGACCAGTCCTTTGTCATGCGGTGCAATGCAGTCTTTTTCTGGACGGCAGTCCCCTACCGGATGACCTGGCGCTACGGCGAGCGCGGGTACCGCGACCTGCATCTCGACGCCGGCCATGTCTGCCAGAACCTGTACCTTGCAGCCGAAGCAGTAGGCTGCGGGGTCTGTGCCATCGCCGCATTCGACGACGATGCCATGGCAGGACTCCTCGGGATCGATGAGACAACGCAGTTTTGATTTACCTTGCAACGGTCGGGAAGTGCGGCGGGGACCGAACCTGACAACAGTCCCGGTACAGGAAAAAGGGGTGGGGACGGCTCTTGTTTTACGCGGGTCAGAGCGCAGGACCCAGCGCAATCGTATACGAACGCCCACCGGGCATGTGTTCCGCGGTCAGGTGTCCGCCCGAGCGCTCGCAGAGCCGGGTAAAAAATCCCCTGACCGTTCCCGCGCCCGCTGCGTCCATCGTTCTTCCCGTTCCCGGCAATCGTTACCATGATGGGGGCCGGCCCGTTGCCTGCTTACCGTCACCGCGATCTCCTCTGCCCCGGTCCCCACCAGATCTTCGAAGAGGTAGATCAGGAGATCGGAGAAGAGGTTGCGGTCGGCGAGCACGCAGGGATCGCCCGTGCCGCGCTCGAAGGACACCTGGACGTCCTCGAAGAGCGGGCGCGTACCGAGCCGGGCCACGAGCAGCCGGCAGAACGCTTCGGCATCGTCAGTCGAGGCAAGGATGTCGTCGTCTGAACAGGACGGGCCGGTAAGGACCGATGATGACCGATTCGATAAGCGGGCACAGTTCGCAGGACTCCCGCTCCTGCGGCGGCGTAAATCCACGGAGCATCGAGGAATAGGACGAGAGCAGCCGTTCTGCCCGGCGCACAAGGGAGATATCGACGATCTTAGCGAGCTCGTCCTTCATAAACGACCGTTCGAGTTTTCCTATCACCTGCCCGGCCTTGAGCGCCAGGTGGATCGAGACATGGTCCTGTGCATGGTGGGCATCGGCGAACTCCTGGAAACTGTCAAGGAGGCTGTCGAGCTCGCCGGCATCGATCAGTTTACCCGCCTGCGCTGCCATGTCCGTCTCGCCCAGCTCGTCCATGACGTGCGCGACATAGTAGAGCCGGCCGGCAAGGATGGTGAAGAGCTCGTTGATCTCCTCCATGCAGTCCTCGGCAAACCGCGCAGTCTCCTCTGCCCGCTCCCGGTTGAGTTCGGCAATGCCGGTCAGCGCCCGTGCATCGGCAAGGACGCCTTCCAGCATCGTGCATGCCTGTGCGGAGGAAATGATCCTGCCGTGGCCCGGGCAGACAATATCCACCGCCCCGCTTTTTAAGACTGCAAGCATCCGTTCGAGCGACCCGATCAGCGCGTCCTGGTCCCAGCCGTGCAGCCCGGCAACGCCGGGGTTTGCGGCAAAGAGGAGGTCGCCGATAAAGAGCATCCTGCCGATCCGGATGCAGGTACTGTCCGGGCTGTGGCCGGGGGTATGGTACAGTTCGGCCTTGGCCCCCCCGGGGCAGCGTGAGAACCTCCCGTTCCATGGTCACAGCCGGGTGCCGGGCAGGCAGTTGTCGCGGGTGAGCGTGGCAGGAAAAACCAAAGGGAAGCGCGAGCGTCCGGACGGATTTTCCCGGAGGGACACGGATCGCCGGCAAAGAAGCGGATGCCGACCGGCAGGGGGACAAACTCCCGGCCAAGGACCTCTGCCTGCGTCAGTGCGGTATCGTGGGTCTCGATGGCGCAAGCCCCGATCTCATGTGCCGCAATGATTACGCGCCCGGTATCGGGAAACAGGGGATGTTCCTGCAGTGCGGTAAAGTGGTCTACAGTGGGCATGGGTCAGGAGCACGACAAGGGGCACGCCCACAGCAAGACAGGGGGCGATCTCCGCTGCAAGGAGCTCTGCCTGCGATGCAAGTCCGCCGGGATCGATAAGGATCAGGCAGTCTCCGGTCCGCACCAGGTAGGAGTTGGAAGAGATCACATCGGCCTTGCGGATCTCCGGGAAAATCTCTGCCTCCGGCATACCCGGAAAAGGCTGCCAGGTCCGGGATGCCAGCAGTCCGCTGCTGTTACCAGCCGGCAAGTGCCTCTTCCTGGGAAGCATAGATGGAAAAGATCGAGGTAAATCCTGCCAGTTTCATGACTTTCTGTACCTCGGGGGAAAGCCGGCAGAGCGCGTACCGGTCGCCATCGTTGCGCAGTTTCTTGGCGGTTGCAAGCAGGACCCGGAGGCCGCCGCTGGAGATATAGGATACCCCCCCGAAATCGAGGAGCAGTTTCCGGTTGCCTTTTTCAATAAGGCCGTTGATGGCGGATTCGAGATCCCCTGCCGTTACGGTGTCGACACGTCCGCAAACAGCGAGCACCGAAGCCCCGCCCTGTGCAGTTACTGTAATCTCCATGTACCGTCCTCTAAACGACTGATTTATGGTATAAGATTCGTTTAAGTATCGTACACAAGCCGAGATAATCCTTCTCATCTTGGAAGATACTGACTTGTTTATGTACGTGGGGATGCAAACCATAGCTGGTAACATTCTGGTGGAGGACTCATGACTGCACCGCTCGATATCGTAATCCCCTCCCGTCTTGAGGAGATCCCGAAAATTTCCGCGGAGCTGGAGCAGTGCATGCAGTCCATGGGTTTCTCCGACGACCAGATCCTCGACCTCCAGCTGGCAGTCGAAGAAGCGATAACAAACGTTATCAAGCACGGGTACGAAGAAACCCCGGGCACCATTGCCATCCGGTGCACGTCCGGCGAGGAGGAGATCACTATAGAGATTAGCGACAGTGCCCCGGCATTTGACCCGCTCGGTGTCCCGGAACCCGATACCTCGGCAGACATCGACCAGCGTGGGATCGGCGGGCTGGGCATCTTTCTCATCCGGAGGGTGACCGACAGTGCAACCTACCGGTACGAGCAGGAGAAAAATATCCTCACCCTGACAAAAAAGAAATGCCCGTCAGGGCCTGTGGCAGGATAATCGTTGTTTTTAAAAAAGATTTATTGGTCTTTTACAATGTCCTGGATATAGGCAACGCCTATCTTTGCCCGCTTGAGCCGGGTGCTGTCGAGGAGGTGGCGCATATCGACAAACGTCCCCTCGCTTACGATCTTCTTGACCTGGGAATTGAGGTCGAGGGATGGGTTATAGGGGATGCCCCGGAAGACTACGCCGTGGTTGTGGAGCGAGATCGCTTTTTTGGACTCGCCGTTTGCCGAGCAGAGGTCGGCGATGCGCTCAGCGGGGTACCCTGAAGCAGCCCTGGCAAGGTCGATTCCAAAGCCGAAACTGACGAGGGTATCTCCTTTGTAGGCCATGCCGGTATCCGAGGCCATCCAGATCCCTGACTGGGCCGGGTCCATGATGGACGCCCCGTCGGGCAGGCCCGAACCGGCAACCGGTGCTTTCTTGATCCCGGAACTGGCAAGTCCCGAGATCACGCCCCAGATGGTCACGGCAACGATCCCCTTGTAGCTCCGGACCCGGTCGGCCGCACCGGTGAGGATCATGCGGTAGATATCTGCGACCGCTACGCCCTCCGGTTTTTGCGTGTCGAGGGTGAGGTATTCGTTAAAGGGACCGTCGAGCGTGACGTTGAATCCCGTATAGACCGGCACGTCGGCATCGGCATCGAGCGGGGTCATGAAATCCGGCGTATTGTTCCCGTCCGTGGGGAGCCAGACCATCGAGCCGTACAGGGTGATCATCTCGCCAAGGAGCGCCATCGCCTCTTTCTTGTCGGCGCCAAGAGCCCCGAGACCGAGCGAGTAGGTGATCTCGGAGAACTTCCGGGTCTTGATATCGTCCTCGCTGAGGCGGGCATGGAGGAGTTTGTTTATGTCCCCGGTAACGCGGAGGACCGGGGGCGCGGTCATCCAGCCGGGCTCGATGGTTAAGGAAACTCCCTCCGCTTCGATCTTCTTATAAAAGATCTCGTTAAAGAGCGTGGGATCTTTCGTTTCTTCCTCATGTCCTCTATCGCAGTCCCCGGTTGTGGGAAATATGTCGAAGATCGTGGAGAACCCGGCCATGTCGAGCACTTTTTTCGGGTACTCTCCCACGGCGGCAAGGGCAAACCGGCCGTTCCGCCGCTTCATCTCTTTTTTGAGGATGTTAAAGGTACGGAGTCCCCCGCTGGAGAGGATACGTGCAGCCCGTAAGGTCGAGCACCAGTTCCTTGTCGTCGTCGTGCAGCGCTCCCTTGATCCACTCGTCTAGCTGTTGTGCCCCGAATGCATCCAGCCGGCCGTTGATGAAAAAGACCAGCACCCCCTCTTTCCTCTCGCTCTTTGCTTCCATGCCACAGGACTCCTTTATGAACTGATAAAGTGTTTACGGCAGGATTTTTTAATGTTGGCATGCGTTTCGTGCTCCCGGTACCGCGGAGGGGCTCACGGATCGGCAAAGCCGTGCCAAAAGAGGCGGAAATTCCGGGACGAAAAATTTTTGGATAACCGGGAATTACGGGGACGCTGTTGCGAATATAAGGAGCAGGGTCTTATCCCGGCCAGTACATATACAGGCGGTCGTTTCGGGCAGTTACGGAGGTTGCGTTCCCCAGGTTTCCCAGATAGGCGGACTCGAACTGCATGACACCCGGTTCCGGACAGTTCATCTTTGTGATCGTTCCCGATCCCGGGTCCAGGGAAAACGAGGAAGCATGGATCGTATAATTGTACGAGTACCGGTTACAGCCGGACTGCCCGGAGAGGCCGGTAGCAGTTTCCCGGATCGAAGTCCAGGGTTGCCGTAGGTTGCACCGGTCGCGGGAACCAGCGTGCCGTTCCCGACGGTATAATATGCCAGGGTCCAGCTTGTCCCGGCAAGGCCGGACGGCACCGGGCGGGCTGCGATCTCCACCTGGTAATATACGATAAGCCCTACAAGAAGGGCAATGAGCCCCATCACCGCCCAGAACTTCCAGCCCATGGGCGGTGCCGGGGCGGGCGGGGTTATCGGGAGTTGTTCGGCTTCGGGCGATCCCTCGCCCGGAACGGGAGCCTGCTCGTCCATACCTATATTCATCGGCCCGGGCTTTTTTAAGCGTTCGCGGGATCCCGGAGAAGGTCCGGAATTATCACCATAAAAAAAGGAAACTAGCTTTCGATCTCCTCGATGAGGCTTTGGACCAGCGGGCGGATACGGGGAAGCGCTTCCGTGCTGATCTTCCATACCACCCGGGGTCGGAGGTGTGCGTCCGCCTCCATAAACTCGGTCTTGAGCGCGGCGATCTCCTTCCAGGGTAAAAGGACGTATTTCACCCGGACAATCGTGGGAATGCCAGTGCGCTGCCTCGTCGATTCTCTGGATGCAGGATACGACTTTTTCATAGGTTGCCGGGTCCTGCAGGAACTCCTCGAATGTCTTGTCCCTCACCAGGTCTGCTACGGTAGCGCTTTCTTTGAGGATCCTGTTGAGCGGTTCGCGAAGGTTGTGTGAAGATATAGCGATCATCTCCAGGGCGTGCCGGGCGCCATAAGCGGGACGCTTGTCTGGCCTGCCTGAAAAATACCTGCCGGTTGTCTCCTTTACGGGTGTATGACAGGACAAGGGGAAATACTTTCCCGGTACCCGCACCGCTCCCGGTTACTGCCGGTGGAATACGAGAAGAGTAGCCCCTTTTGTATCGAGGATGTCGAGTTCCGACGGGCCGGTGCTTACCGAGGCTGCCGCGGCAAGGTTGCGGTAGAAGTCTGCCTCCTGCTGCATGACGCCGGCATCCTCACAGGTATACCCGGTATTGAGAGGATAGGTGATCCGGATCCGGTCGTTGTTTTTTATGAATGCCGCAACGTACCGGTTGCACCCGGAAAAACCCGTGATATTGCCGTCGCGTCCGAACTGTGCGGTGACCTCGCCGGAGTTGATCGCGGGAATGAGGATCCCGGTGGTATCGCGGCAGGAGACAAGGGTCCAGTTCGGGCTTTCCTGCAGTACCTGGGGCTGGGAGGTCATGCCCAAAAAAAAGACAAGGACAACGACAATCGCGATCCCTGCCAGTGCAAGAAGGAAAAAGGTGGCATAGGGACTCCTCGGCTCCGGGACTTCTGCCTCATCCATACCCGTATACTCCATCCGGCGAACCTATAACCGTTTCGCAGGGATCTAAAAAACAGGCGTTCTTGAGAGATTTAATACCCGGGGATGCCTATGGTACTGGCATGGATTCAGCAGACATCAAAAAATGGGTTGTTTTTTTCCTGGGCATCCTTGTTGCCATTATCATAGCAAACGCGGTTTCGAATATCATCATGTCCTATACGGGGATCACCGGGTGGGTGGAAATCCTTGTCAGTTTCGTGCTCTATGCGGCACTCTTCTTTGGCATCCTCTACCTGATGGAGCGGTTCCTCGGGATCAATTTTTTCGACTTTAAACGGCTCTGACTTTTTTATTTTTATCTATTTTTGGATGCCGCGCTCTCGTCATGACCGGGCTGGTTTGCAAACCAGATCACCCGCTGGGCATAGGGCATCTCGATCCCCGCTGCTTCGAGAGCATCCTTGACGTTCGGGAGGATCGCCGTGGTCCGGGAGATATCGTCCTTTGGTGAGCTGCCAGTTCGAGGGGAACCACGCCCGGATCGAAAGGACGACGCTGTCTGCAGAGATATCGCTGACATAGACCGCCGGCGCAGGGTTCTCAAGGACAGTACGGGTTCTCCTCCAGGAGCTGCCGTATGATGGCGATGGCCTGGTTGGTATCGTCCTGGTAGCGGATCCCTACCCGGTACTCGAACCTGCGGGCAACATTGGCGTGGACATTTGAAACAGCCGTTGAATAGATCTGGTCGTTGGGGATATGGACGTACACCCCCTCGCCGGTACGGATCCGGACCGAGAAGAGCCGAACCGCCACGACCGTTCCCTCGACACCCCCGGTGCTGATATAGTCTCCCGTGGCAAACGGGCTCTCGTACAGGAGCGCGATGCCTGCCACCATGTTCGAGATCACCTTCTGGCTGGAAAGGGCGATGATCGCGATCACGCCGGCGATACAGATGATGATGATGGTGACGCTTAAGTCGAGAAGGCCCGGCAGGGAGATACCCACCGCGATAATGATGAGGATGACCCGGATAAACCCGGTCAGGATGTCCAGCTGGTCTTTTTTGAGCCGGTGGCTCATGCGCATCCGGAGATGGTGGCTGATGATGAGACCGAGGACATAAGCGATGACGATCCCGATAACAAAGAAGAGGACATCGCGCGGGCTTATCGTTGCAAAGAAATCCTTTTCCGAGGTAACCTCGGATTCGGCGCCGGTCAGGTTCGACAGGGCCAGGCTAAAGATATCGGTTATGCTCAACTCGTGCCCGCCTCCATGAAATAGCCTTTCGTACTGGTAAGCGCAAACGAACTCGTCCGGTACAGGTCGATGGCCCGGTTCGGGCAGTTCGGACGGGGCGATATCGGTAAACGATGTGAGGGCAAGGTATTCCGAGAAGACTTCGAGGGTAGCCGTCATCGCTACCCGACTGCCGTAATAGAGGCACATCGAGCTGCTGTCAAAGACCGCCCGGCTTACTTTTGCATTCTCCGTCCGGACAGTTTTTGAGGGTCAGGGCCATGACCCCTTCGCGGTACAGGTCGACGGTAGGGAATTGCAGTGAACAGATCGCTTTTGTACAACCGTGTGATCACGCCGGAACTTGGCAGCCCGTACAGGGAGAATTTTGCCGGCATAAGGGAGAAGACATCGAGCGGGGACTGTTTTCCTTCGGATTCGAGAAACACACCGATCTCTACCGGGAACTTTACGTAAACGGTCTGTTCTGCACCGGGAGGCAGGACAACAGGGGGAAATGCGATCTCCAGGTACTGGGTGAGCGGTTCCGGCAGGTTGACCGGTTCGACCGGGTAGATATGGATGGCGGAAAAGGACCTGCCCAGGTACTGCTCTTCGCGGCTGCCCCGGCAGTCTCTTTCGTACTTCAGCAGGCTGCCGGCATCGGAAAGCCTGATAGTGATATCGGGGCCGGTAGTGGAATAGTCCAGCGGGAATCTGCCAAACACGTGATGAAATACATCGCCAAGGTTGGAGATAAACATGACGAAACGGGAGTGGAGGGGCCGGGGCCGAATACCGGGTGTCCCGGGAATGCCCGGCAGCAGCTGGTCCGCAAAATCCGTTTCCTTTTGGTTTACGGCAGGGCGAAACTATTAACGCGAGGACAGTGACGTAATTCTATGGATGCGAAACTCTCCTGCCTCCTGAAAGGGTTGATAGGTGTCATATTCGGAGGCCTTGCGTTGACCATGCCCGGCCCCCTGCTCGCTTTCTTTTTAGGAATATTCTGGATAATCCTTGTCACTGGTATTGTCCTCTGTGTCCTGGTTGCGATCACCTCGCCTGCCGAAGAGTCGTTCTTCTGGTTTATCTGCTCTGCTGCCCTTCTCCTCGTAGGTATCGTGGCGACAATATTCCCCGACAGCATCGCGCTGCTCTTTGTTATTGCAATAGCCGTGCTGGCGTTCTATGCCGCCTACTCCGGGATCTCCCTTGCCCTTTCCCGCCCGAAGAGTAAATATTACCTTGTCGGAGGAGTTATCGCAGCAAGCCTTGTACTGCTTGGCGTGCTCGTCTGGTACGTCCCCGCTGCCACAAATTATATTATCATGACTATCGTCGGGACTTTCGCATTTGTGTTCGGCCTGTTTGCGATAATAATGGGCTTTTCCATAAAAAAAGACGAAGACGTGCCGGTTCCTCCCCATGTCCTTATTCTCAAGACCTGCAAGTTCCCGGTAAAACCCAAAGAGGAAACGGCCCCGACAGAGGATACTGCACCCGCGACAACGCAGGATGAAAAGCCGCCCCAGTAACCTTTCTCGTTCTTTTTTTAAGGTGTCCGAGATACCATGTCCCCGGTATATGACGTGATCGTTGCCGGAGCAGGACCGGTCGGGAGTTCTGCTGCCCGGGAATGTGCAAAGGCCGGCCTGGCCGTGCTCTGCATCGAGGAGCAGGGGACGATCGGGTACCCGGTCCAGTGCGCAGGCCTTCTCTCGCTTGCCGCGTTTGCCGAATGCGAAACCGGGCCGCGGTCGATCCTGAATACGGTAACGGGAGCCCGTGTGATCTCCGGCACAGGGCGGGTTCTTGAGATCGATGCAAAGATCCCGAAAGCTCATGTGGTCGACCGGGGGATCCTCGACCGGGAGATAGCGGAGTCGGCAGCCGATGCCGGGGCGGTTTTATGACAAAGACCGCGGTTTGCGATGTGCAGGAAAACCGGGTGGTCACCCGGGGGATGAACGGGAGCGAAGAGTTCCGATTCCGGGTCCTGATCGCTGCCGATGGCCCGAGGAGTACGATTGCGCGCCTGTACGGGATGGAGCGGGCCCGGACATACCTTGCCGGTATCCAGGCTGAAGGAAGGCTCTCCCGTGACCGCGGGCTTGTCGAACTCTACCCGGATGCATCGCCGGAATTCTTCGGCTGGGTCATTCCGACGGGTAATGGTCGGGTGAGGGCGGGGATGTGCGGCACACAACAGGTTCCCGAACGGTTTGCTGCGTTTGTCCGGCGGCTCGGCCTCTCCTCCGATCTGCACATGGTTACCGGAACGCTCCCGCTCGGGGTCATGCCAAGGACTTATTGCAGGAGGACGCTCTTTACCGGTGACGCCGGGGGCTTTGCCAAACCGACTTCCGGTGGCGGCGTTTACACCGGTATCCGTACGGCCCGTCATGCAGCGGCGGTAGCGGCGCTCTGCTGCGAGCGCGACGATTTCTCCGACAAGGCGTTATCGGAATACGAGAAACGGTGGCAGGAGGATATGGGAAAGGAACTCGCGCTCGGGTACCGCCTTTTTTTAATGCGCCGGCACATCTCCCCGGAGACGCTCGACCGGATGATCGAAGCGATGGCGGCCCCGGAGATTGTCGATACCATTGTCCGGCATGGCGACATGGACCGGCCGGGAAAACTTGCCGGGCTCCTTTTCAAAAACCCCTCGCTCATCCGGTTCTTCTCCCCGCTTCTCGTCTCCGGGATCCGGTCGTTTCTCTAGCGGCAGGCCAGCTGCTTTTTTTGACCGCCCGGCCTAACAGAATAATCCCTAGGGTAATACGGTCGGTTCACGATTGAATAAGAAAACAAAAAAGGTGGCGTCCGAATGCTTTACGTACACCGGTCTGCACAATCGTTGAGCTGGTTGGGGTTGTTGTAGTACGTGCTCTCGCACTGCTGGACACATGCACCGCACTTGTCGTATCTTGTATCTTCCTTGACAAGCTGGCAGGTGCCGCTCACTACCTGGCAGGATGCATATTTCCTGCACCGGTCCCCGGCATCGATATCGCTTGTACATGCCGTGGCAATATTCGAACCGCACTGGAGTGTATATCCATGGCAGTTCTCGATCCCGCAGGCAGAAACGGTCGGGGTTTCTGTGGGAGTTTCCGTTGTTGTTGGCGGGGCAGTCGTGACAACGACCTGCTGCTGGGTGGTCTGGGTACATCCCGGCTGCAAACAGGGCGGCGAGGACAAGGATGCCCGATATGACGAAAAGATACCTGTTTTTCATCGCTCTCTTCCTCTCTGACCTAACATACGCAGGGACACCTCAAAAAAGTACGCTCCTTACCGGTTGCCTGGCGCTATTTTGTAAATAAACGGGACGCACGGCACAATAGAACGGGACCTTCACACCGGCTCGTCGTCAATCCGGTTCGTTGACGCAACGGCCTGGACAGGCGGTTCCGAGAAGAGCTCGTCTTTTATTCCCTTGCTGATCCCCATCACCATGATGATCACCGGTACCACTTCGAGGCGCCCCAGCCACATCAGGACAATGAAGACCCATTTGATGGCAAACGGGCTTGCCGCGGTGATGAACCCGACCGTGATCCCCGAGTTCGAGAGTGCGGAGATGCATTCGAAGACCACCTCGTCGAGCCGAAACGAGGTGATGTACAGGTGCAGGCACAGGAGCGTTGCCGTAAAGATCGTAAAGACAGTAGCAGCGCGATCACAAGCATATTCTTTGAGATCTCCATCTCCGACATCTCCCGGGAGAGCATGCGCCCCTCGTACCGGAACGGTATGAGGACCCGGCTGCTCGCAAAGAAGCGGCGGAACCACCATTTTACCCCTTCATAGGCAAGCGCGACCCGGTTGACCTTGATGACCCCCGGCCATGCTCCCCATAGCCCCGCCGATAAAGACCAGAAGGGAAGAGGACGGCGAGAGGAATTGCCGCCCACGCATGGACATCCGAGTTCTGGAGCCCGCAGGTGCACAGCCCCGATACGGAGACAAAGACCCCCTGCCGGAACGCCGTTGTCAGCGCAAGGTTGTTGAAGAGATAGAGTTCCATCGATACGATCACCGATCCCGCGAGCGCGATAAGGAAGCAGGAGCCGGACCGTCCTGTCCCGGAAGAATGCGTCCATCTTTCCCCGGTACATCAGGAAATAGAGTTTGAACGGGATCGCCCCGGCAAGCATCACGGGGATGAGCAGGATTTCGAGCCACGGGTTGTTGTAATAGGCAAGCCCCTGAAGAGTGGAGGGTAAATCCCCCGGTGGCGATCGCGACCATCACCAGATTGAGGGCGTCCCAGAGGGGAATGCCGGTGAGCATGATAAGGCCGGTGAACATGCAGGTCAAAAAAATATAGATCTTCCACATGCGCCAGCCGGTGGACATGAGGTTTGGCATGAGATCCTCGGGTTTTCCCTCGGACCGGAAGATCTGGAAGAGGGTCACCTGGGTCCTGCGGCGCATCGAGATCCCAAAAGCGATGATCCCGATCCCGCCGATCCACTGCATGAACGTCCGCCAGAAGAGAAGGGTTTTCGGGGTCAGGTCCACCGCATTTATCATGGTAAACCCGGTGCTCGTCCAGCCCGACATCGCCTCGAAGACACTGTCCGTATAGGACATGCCCGAGTCCGAACACGAAGGGAAGTGCGCCGATGAGCGCGAGCAGGAACCATGCGAGCGCCACGGCGACAAGGGCAATCGAGATCGGCGGCTCGTAATCGCGGGCAGGGACCAAAAGGAACAGGTAGCCGACCGCGAGGAATGCCACCGGGGCCGTGGCCATCGGCAGGATCATATCCCATTCCTGGAAGATCGCCAGTACAAAAAAGGGTACCAGCGAAACAAAGCCGAGGAACCGGCAGATCCGTCCCACATCGTGGACGATCATGGCAAGGTGATCGAGCCGCTTCATGTCAGATAGAGAAGATATTTGGCGCTCCGGTATTGTTATGGGTTGTGCTGGCAGGACGAAAACCCTTTACCGCATCTATTTAGTGGATGCCGGGCAAACGTGTCTGATTAGCATGGCCCGCATCGACAGGGATATGTACCCGTTCCTGATTGTCCTCGTTCTTACCCTTATCGCACTGGCCGTTTTCTGGCCCATGCTCGATATGGTCGTATTAGGGGGATCGATTGCCGTGGTGCTCTTCCCGGTCCACCGCCGCCTCTCCGGCAACATGCGGCAGGGCGTCTCGGCTGCACTTCTCACGGATCGCCCTTTTGTGGCAATCGCGGCAACCCTGTTTGTGACCCTTGCGATCCTTCGGGAAAACGCCGGGGTTCTTGACCAAATCTTCGGGACGATAGGCAACTGGCTCGCAAACCCGGCAACCCAGGCCGGGCGCTTTCGGGATACCGGTCGCCCGGGAAACACTCGCGTCGTGGCTGGCAGAAGGCGATGCCCTCTTTGTTAATTACTGGGGCACGATCACCGCGAACCTGACGCTCATTATGATCAAGGCGGTCGTCTTTTTCGGATCGTTCTTTTTGCTGCTCATCAAGGGGAAAAATCTCTACGACCGTGTCGGCAGGCACCTGCCCGAACCGGTCAAAGCGTATTATACCCAGCTCACCCCGGTTGCGGTCGACACCCTCTATGTGATCTACGTTGTCCAGATCGCAATCGCTGTCCTGACCTTCTTTATTGCCATCCCGGTCTTCTACCTGCTCGGGTACGGGAACATCCTCTTTTACTCGTTCCTTGCCGCTTTCTGCGAACTGATCCCAATCCTCGGGTCGTCTGTCGCGTTTATCATTCTTGGGGCATACGCACTGGCACTGGGCGACATGCAGGGTGTCCTCATTCTCTTTATCCTGGGGTACATTGTAGTCTCGGCGCTGCCCGAGATCTATGTCCGTCCGGTCCTGGTCGGCAGGAGGGTAAAGATCCACCCGGTCATCATGTTCATCGGTATCATCGGCGGCATCTTAACGCTCGGGCTTACCGGGTTTGTCCTCGGGCCCCTTATCATCGTGCTGCTGCTCCGGAGCTACCGTATCTGGACCGACGAGCACAAGGCGCAGGAACCCGTACCCGGTGCATAAGCGTACCGGGAGGGCTTTTCCGGGCGTTTCTGGTGTTTTTGCACCCTGACAAAGAGAAACTAATATACCCTATATGTCCCCACGCGTAAATCAGAAATGCTCAGGGATCACTTGGCGATGCCCGGGGTCGTCAAATCGATGGGCCTCGTATTTGGCGATATCGGGACGAGTCCAATCTATACGCTCGCCGCAATTTTTATTCTGATTCCCCCAACCCCGCAGAATGTGATGGGGATCCTTTCCCTGATCTTCTGGACGCTCATGATCCTTGTCACGGTAGAATACACATTCCTTGCCATGCACCTTGGGAAAAAAGGTGAAGGCGGGACAATCGTGTTAAAAGAGCTCCTCCTGCCGATGCTCAAATCCGGTAACCAGGTGGCGTTTGTCTCACTTCTTGCCATCATCGGCATTTCGCTGTTTATTGGAGACGGCGTGATAACCCCGGCGATCAGCATCCTCTCTGCGGTGGAAGGAATTCTTTTGATCCCGGGTTTTGAGAGTACCTCCCAGATTTACCTGATCCTCATCGCTGCTGTTATCGCCATCTGCCTGTTCTCTTTCCAGGCCCGGGGCACGGACAAGGTAGCCTGGGCGTTTGGGCCGGTCATGGTGATCTGGTTTCTGGCGCTTGCGATATCCGGGTTTGTCGCGCTCTTCCTTGCCCCGCAGGTTATCTTTGCCGTCAACCCGATGTATGCGATCAACTATCTTACGCACAACGGGCTGGAAGGATTTTTGATCCTCTCATCGGTGATCCTGTGCGCCACAGGGGCCGAAGCACTCTACGCGGATATGGGGCACCTGGGCCGCGAACCGATTGTGAAAGCCTGGTATATCGTATTCATCGCCCTTGCGATCAACTATTTCGGTCAGGGTGCGTTTCTTATGACAAACCCAGGCGCCCATAATATCCTGTTTGAGATGATCTTCTCCGAGGCCAAACTGCTCTATATCCCGTTCCTTCTCTTGACTATCGCTGCAACCGTGATTGCCTCGCAGGCCATGATCTCCGGGATCTTCTCTATTGTGTACCAGGGAATAACGACCCGTATCCTGCCACTCCTGCGTATCGAGTATACTTCCCCCCATCTCAGGTCCCAGATCTACATCGATATTGTGAACTGGATGTTACTTTTTGCGGTCCTGATGGTCATTCTTATCTTCAAGAGTTCCAGCAGCCTGACCCAGGCATACGGCCTGGCGGTCTGCGGGACGATGATGATCACAAGTATCATGATCACCTCAATTTTGATCCGGCGCGGGGAAATCCTGCGGACCATCATTGCGGGATTCGTTTTTATCGTGATTGCAGCCTTCCTTGTCGCAAATATTCATAAGATTCCTTATGGCGGGTTCTGGTCACTCATCATTGCAGCAATTCCCTTTACCATTATTATGATCTACATAAACGGCCAGCGACGCCTGGCCCGTTCCCTCACGCCGGTCCCGCTCGACGAATTCCTGCCAAAGTTCAACGAGCTCTACAAATCGGTTAACAAGATCTCCGGGTCGGCGTTGTATTTTGCCCGTGACTTCCGGCTGATTCCGCAGTACATTCCCCGGACGATGTTTACGAACAACATCGTGTACGAGGAGAACATCATCATCTCGATCATCCGCACGGAGCAGCCGTTCGGCGTGACCTGGGGGGTGACCCGGGAACTGACCCCGGGGCTCTCGATCTTCGAAGTGTATCTCGGGTACATGGAGATTGTGGATATCTCGAGCATCTTAAAAGAGGCCGATATCGATGAGAAGACCATCTTCTATGGCATGGAGGATATCGTGACAAACCACGTGGTCTGGAAGATCTTCGGCGCGATAAAGCACCTGACTCCTTCGGTGGTGCAGTTCTATCGGCTGCCGTCCGACAAGATCCACGGTGTCGTTACCAAGGTCGAGATGTGACGGTGCGTACCGCCGGATCTGCCTGCCGCACGATACCCTCTTAATTCCTGCCCGACAAATATACCGGCAAAGCGAGGGTTGCCAAGCCCGGTCAAAGGCGCTGGATTTAGGGTCCAGCCTCGAAGGAGTTCAAGGGTTCGAATCCCTTCCCTCGCATTTTCAGACGATAATTCTTGTTTTTACTATGTGAATGACCTCACTTTAATATCCTAGCAACACAAAAAGATTCACTAATCATGCCCGAGCTTATCAAACGGAACTGCCGTAACCCGGATGCTTATCTGGATGAGCAGGACTTAAAGGATATCGCAGAAGCGGAAGAGGATATCCGAGAGGGTCGGGTTTATACAACCAAAGAATTACGGGCTAAACTCGGGATCCAATGAGTTATTCTTTTTTCTGGACAAATCGTTCCCGTAAGGATTTGGAAAAGTTATCCCCTGACAATGCAAAACGGATTGTTGATAAAATAGAATCACTATCAGAAGATCCTCACCGCACGGCAGAACGATGCGAAGGATACCCCTGGTACCATCAAAGGGTCGGAGATTATCGTGCGGTTTTAAAAATCGATGATACTGAATTGTTGATCTCCATTCTCAAAGTCGGCCCACGAAAGAACGTATACAAACGATAAGGTTTCTTCAAAACAAGTCTTCCTTTTACGCAGGATAACACTCCGTTCATTTGCCGCTTCGGGACAATATTTTCGGCCAAGCGGAGGTTGCCAAGCCCGGTCAAAGGCGCTGGATTTAGGGTCCAGCCTCGAAGGAGTTCAAGGGTTCGAATCCCTTCCCTCGCATTTTTTTCTTTATAACAGGTACTCAAACCCGACGTTTAAAGACGGGCCTCCTGTGTTGATCGCTCTCCCCTTTTTCCCTTTGGTTCATAAAGAGTCCTCCCCGCCTCAGGGCCCCTCGCGGGGCACGGCGGGGCAAGGGAGTGTCCGGGGCCTTTCTCTTGATCCGCCGCGGGGGCGCCCCGTCGGGGGCGGCGGAACCCCTCGCTTGTGGGGGTATGGGGACGATAGCCCCCATCCTCTGGTTCTGTAAACCCGGCAGTTTCCCTAGACCTTCGCTCTTTTCCGGAAAACCTTCGTTCGCAGACTGATGATTCTCAAAAATGTTCGCGCGACCTGCTGCGAATTTTCCAAAAACCCTGATGGGGTTGCGGAAGATTTTCTAAAAACCTCAATCCCGCTGCTGAGGATTTTCTAAAAGCCTCAATCGCGTTGCTCCGGATTTTAGAAAAACTTCGATGCAGGTGCCGGGCTTTTCCAAAAAAGATCGGCACCGCGTCCACCTCCAAAACGCCCGTCCCACAAATAATCATCACAGCCCTCCGGCGGAGCTTGGTTGGAATCTGCGGCTTTTCACGAAAAATGCCCGGGCCCGGAGCCGCGGATTTTTTAAAAACCGCGATGGCGTTACTAAGGATTTCAGAAAAACCGTGATTGGGTCGCTGAGGATTTTCCAAAAAGCGTAATCGCGTTGCTCCGGATTTTCAAAAAACCAGAGTCCCGCAAATGAGGATTTTTTAAAAACCTCAGGTCCCGACCCGGCAATTCTAAAAAAAATCGCACCACATAACCCCCCACCCCTCCCCCAAAATCTCCGGGCAGGGGGGTGCCCTCCGGAATTTGAGCCACCCCCCTCCCCCCGGTTTTCTTTTTTCATGGACAGACCCCCACCCCCCCTGTTCCGCGCAAAACAGGGGACTACCCCCCCACCATTCCAGTCCCAAAAGGTGTATTTCGCGTGGAGTGTCAGACGAGACGGGGAGGGGGGACCACCCCTTCGATCACGGACAAGGGGGGTGGGGTGATCGCATGAAGGGGTGGGGGTACCCCCCCTCCCCTCCGGATTATTGGATGCCCCCGTCCCCCCCATCCGGAATTTTTCGTACCGGCCCCCCACCTCTCCTCTCCGGGCAAAAAGGGGCCCCCACCCCCCATGCCTTCCAGTCCCAAAAGGTGCGTTTCGCGTGGAGCGAAACCTGATCAGGGAACGTGTCATCTGGAAATGAGGGGCAGGTCAACAGGGCAAAAATACCGGAACCCGATCCTTCTGCCGAAGACGGCCTGCGCGGCAGGCTTGGCCGGTTCGCGGGAAAAAGGGCAGGTATTATGAACCGTATGCATTTCCGGCCCATGTACGGTGCATAATTCTTTTAAAGCCCGGCACGTATAGAGGAGAATAGATAGAATGATCCGGCTTTTCTGCCGGATTAGTGTTGGATATGACCGTCAGTGTCATCAACGACGACGATGATGAAGAGGCCAAACGGTTCCCGTTTCCCCTCTCTTTTGTTATAACACGCAGCAGGCCGGAAGGTTTGCAGCGTGCGGTATTCGATCAGGGTTCAGCCCGGTGTATTTCTCCTGACAGGGTCGATGGCGTCAGCCGCCGCCCTGTACGCGATACCCCCGGCCGTAGAGCGACCACAGCGTGTGCGGACGGCGGGCTGATCTGCTGATGAACGATAGATGGGGCAATACCCCGCAGTCCGGAGACGGACTGCAGACAGAGTCGGCCATAGCCGGTGGCCCGGCCAATGTCATCACCCGGCCCGGCATGAACCGGAGGGCAGCGGCACGGGCGGCGTACCTCGAACAGCCGCACATGAAAACTGCCGGTAAAAACGGCCATGCCCGGCCCGTCGCCAGAAGCACGAACCGCCGATGCTCCGCGACTCCCTCTGCTATCGTCCGCCGCGACCATGCCATCCACGTGATCGCCGAGGACTACTCCTACAAGACCGAGGCCTATTACACCATCCTCCGACACGAACTCGCAGGAGAGGACATCCGTCCCCTCCAGCCGTGCCGTCCTCGACGCCTTTGTCGTGCCCATCTGCCTCGAACGGGCAAAGCTCGCAGGGAATCCCCGTCATGGAATGGGGCATCTCGCAGGCCTACGTCCCGCTGCCGGCAATCCTCTACGGTCCTCAACTACTTTGCGACCGCATCAGACTTCTTTGTCGTGCAGGACAACGAGCAGGCAAAGGACGTGGTCAAGCACATCACCAACAAAGGCAAGTACCCGTTCTGCTACCAGAAACTCGGCGACGGTGCCACCATCCACACCTGCACCGCGGTCTTTGGCCGGACTACCGGGAGCTGTGCCGTTATCGGCGGGTACGCCAAAATGATCTACGATCTCTTCGCGATCCCGCTCGTGAGCATGGTCTTTGTCAAGACCGGAAAAGAGCTCGCCCTTTCCAGCCTCGCCCCCACCCGGTACACCCACCTCACCGTACAGGAGCGGGATCTCCTTGCCGCGTACCGCGACGAGCAGGAGTTCTTATGAGCAGGCTTGGCATCTTTGTTGACCGGAAAACCCTCTCGAACGCCGAGCAGCTCGGGGCACTGATCCACTGCCGCGACGTTGCCGAAGATATGGGCCACAACGTCGAGTTCCTCTTCCCGGTCGACATCAACAAGATCCCCAAGATGGACGCGCTCTTTCATCCGGGCCCGGACCGACCCGATGAACATCACCTACGTTGCCGCGAGGATGGCGGACTTCCACGGGATCCCGGTCATCGACGACTCGGACTCGATCCAGATCTGCGGCGACAAGATCAACATGTATTCCCACCTGATAAAAAAGAACGTGGCCCTCCCAAAGACGGTCTTCCTCTCGAAAAACGATCTCTCGGTGGAACGGGTGAGCCAGCTCTTCGATACGCTCGGGACGCCGCTGATTGTCAAGGAGCCCTCGACCTCGTTCTCGCTCCGGGTGGAGAAAGTCACCGATATCGCCGGATTCTTCCGGGTTGCCCGGCGGTTCATCAAGATGTCGGACTGGATCGTTGTCCAGCAGTACGTGGAGAGCACGTACGACTGGCGGGTCGGGGTGCTCGGCGGGAAACTGCTGTATGCCTGCAAGTACACGATCCCCTCGGTGACGTTCAAGATCCAGGCCTCGGTAAACGGCCACATCGTGTACTGCGGCGTGGAGAGCGTGCCTGCCGACGGGGTGCCGCCCCACGTGATCCAGCTCGGGATCGATGCGGCAAACGCGATAGGGAACGGCCTCTACGGCTGTGGACATCAAGAACAGCAACGGCGATGCCCGGGTCATCGAGGTAAACGACAACCCTTCGCTCGAAAGCGGGGAAGACGCATTTTACCCGGACGTATACGAACGGATCGTCAACCATCTCTTTGCAAGTTAGGAAAATACCATTTTTTGACGTGATTTTACATGACGGAAAACTGGCTGCTTCGTGCCGAAGCTATCTGTATGAAATGCGGGGGCCACTGCTGCGATGAAGCGCACCCCCCGATATCGAAGAACTGTCAGGAACGACTGCTCGAAATCCGGGGTATCCCCGGACGCATTTGAAGACAAAGGGCTACCGGCGCCTCAAAACCCACGCCGACAACACCTGCTATCTCATGAAGAACGGCAAGTGCACGATCCATGCGATCAAGCCCGAGACCTGCCGGGCAGGGCCGTTTACTTTCGACGTTGACGGGGACACGATCCGGCTGTTTTTGAAACACCCCTCGATCTGCCCCATCGTGACACTCTTAAAAGACGTGCCCGCCGCGTACGACCAGCAGTACGACTGTGCCGTGAAAAATATAACCAACCTTGTCGCAAACCTGACAGATGAGGAGATTGCGGAGATCAACAAGATCGACGAGCCCGATACAGACTTCGTCATTGGGATCCCGCGGGTACACCGGGCGTTATGACAATCGGAACAGAACATGAATTCTCGGTAAACGACGAACATTTTACCGCGCTCCCCGTTTCGGACCAGATAATCAAGGCGATCTGCGGGAGTTTCGAGAGCGAGATATCCTTTGGCGATGTCCGGCTGGGTAAAGAGCTCCAGAAGACCTGTGATCGAGATGCTCCCGAAGGTGCCGGCCACCGGCCCGGCAGGACTGGAAACCCAGCTCATGCAGGGGCATCAAGCCGGTTCTACCGGATCTTCCCGACGCAGTACCACCTGCTCGGCCTCGGAATGCACCCGACCGTGACGCTCGACCGCACCGCCGTCTGGGACCACGACGAGGGCGAGTACTATGAATGTTACGACCGGCTCTTCAACATCCGCCAGCACGGGTGGCTCAACATCCAGGCGCTCCAGGTCAACCTCTCGTACGCAAACGAGAAGGATCTGCTCATGCAGTACAACCGGATCCGCACCCTCCTGCCCTACCTGGTCGCGATCACGGCATCGTCGCCCATGGTCGAGGGAAAACTGACCGGGGTAATGGACAACCGGCTCGTTTACTACCGCAAAAACCAGGAGCAGATCCCGGCGATCTGCAACGGGATCGTCCCGGAACGGCTCCGCTCGGTTGCGGAGTACAACGCGTTCCAGGAGAAGATCTTTTGTGAGCTCCGCGCCCGCGATGCGGAGATCCTCTGCGAGGAGTGGCTCAACTCGGGAGGCATTATCATCCGGTTCTCCCGGCAGTGCCTTGAGATCAAGGCAATGGACGAGCAGGAGTGCATAAAATCCGACATGGCGGTTGCCGCATTTATCCAGGCCCTGCTGCGCTGTCCGACGCTTCCCGTGGAGTCAGACCGGAACGCACTCCTCGCGCTCATTGAGACGGCGATAAAAAAGGGAACGGCCGGTCTCCGCCCCGAGCTTGAAGCCCTCTATGCCCATGCATGGAAACGGGCAACCCCGGAAGAACTGAAGTACCTGCCGGTCATCGAACGCCGGATCGAGAAGGGCAGCCTTGCCGAACTGATTGCGGAGCGCTACAGGAAGGAAAAGAAGATCGAGCCGGTCCTTGCCGATATGGCCCGCTGCCTGCGGGAGAATACCCCGTACGGCATGGACTAGCGGTATCCACCCGCACTTTTTTCCCGTCCATCCGGTGCATCCGTTTCCCTGTTCCCCCACGTTCTCCCCACCCACTTTCCCGTCGGGAAAAACCGCTGCCTTCCCGTAAGGGCAACCCTCATTAACACGGCTGCCGGAACTAACAGTAAGGAGATTTTTTTCGCCATGACCCGCACCCTGCTCTCTGAAGCCGAAGGTTACGCACTGCTGGAAACCTATGGAATTCCCGTTCCCCGGTATGCACTGGCAGCGACCCCGGAAGAGGCAGAGGCAAAGGCAACAGCGATCGGCTTTCCGCTCGTGGCAAAGATTGTTTCGCCGCAGGTAGTCCACAAAAGCGATGCAGGGGGTGTCATCACCGGGATCACCTCTCCCGAAGCGGCAAAGAAGGCATTTGCCGCAATCACGGCAAACGTGCGGGCCGCATATCCAGGGGCAGAGATCCGGGGCGTGATCCTCGAAGCAGAGCAGGCACAGGGTCTCGAACTGATCGTGGGGGGGAAGACCGACGCGGCATTCGGGAAGGTGCTTACCATCGGCATGGGCGGGACGCTCGTTGAGCTGCTCCGCGACGTGGCGATCCGGATCCTCCCGGTGGATGAAGACGGGATCCTTGCCATGGTCCGCAGCCTGAAGGGCCACCCGCTGATCGCCGGCTACCGGCACGCAGCGCCACGGGACGAGGCGGCGTTTGTCCGGATCACCGGGGCGCTTGTGCGGATGTTTCTCGAACACCCCGAGATCAGCGAGTTCGACATCAACCCGGTCATCCTGTACGGGGAAGGGTGCTGTGCGGTGGACGCACGGATCTATATCGACGACACACCAGAACCGGCACCGGTGGAAGGAACCGGAGGCCCGGCACCGGCCGGCCTCCTCTCCGGGATCCGCTCGGTCGCCGTGGTCGGCGCATCGCAGGACCCGGACAAGGTAGGGTACGCGATCTGCCGGAACATGCTCCCGTTTTCGGGCGACCTCTACCCGGTCAACCCGAAAAGCCCGACTATTCTCGGGAAGACCGCATACCCGTCGCTTACCGCGATACCCGGGCCGGTGGATGCCGCCGTGATCGCCATCCCGGCGCAGGGCGTTCCCGGCCATTGTCGAAGAGGCCGGAAAGAAAGGAATCCCTCTCGTGGTCATTATCTCCTCCGGATTCCGGGAAACCGGCGCCGCAGGCAAAGCACTCGAAGAGCAGATTCTTACCTCGGCAAAAAAATACCGGCTCCGGGTCATGGGCCCCAACTGCCTCGGGTTCATGGTCCCCTCGCAGGGAATCAACACCACGTTCGACACTATTTCCCCCCGGCCCGGTTCCATTGCGTTTATCTCCCAGAGCGGTGCGATCATCACGACCATTGTCGACTGGAGCCTGCCCGAAGAGATCGGATTTTCGTCGGTTATCTCGGTGGGAAACCAGCTCGACCTCGCATTCGAGGACTTTCATCCAGGGGACCGCTGCCGACCCGGCAACAAACTGCGATCATCCTCTATGTGGAGGAGATCAAAAACGGCCGGCGCTTCCTTGAGATCGTGCGCCGGATCACGGCCGCAAAGCCCGTGATTGCGATAAAATCCGGGTCATCGGCAATCGGGCAGAAGGCAGCATCGTCGCACACCGGTTCCCTTGCCGGGAGTTATGCCGTATACCAGGCTGCGTTCCAACAGGCGGGGATCATCCCGGCCCGCTCGATCCGGGAGGCATTCCAGGCAGCAGAACTGCTCGCCTCCGAGGGATACCCGGCGGGTACACGGGCCTGTCGTGATCTCGAATGCCGGCGGCTTTGCCGTCCTCTCCTCGGACTACGCAGAGCGCTTTGGGATCCGGCTCGTGGAGTTCCCAAAAGAGATCGTGCAGGAACTCGACGCCGTCCTCCCGTCGAACTGGAGCCGGGCAAACCCGATCGACATGGTAGGGCGATTCGCACCCGGACCGGTTTGCAAAGACCTTTGATGTCATGATCCGGCACCAGGACCTCTGGGACATCGCCTTTGTGATCACCGTCCCGACCGCGATCTCGGATCCTTTAAGGGTGGCAAACGAGATCGTCCGGTTCTCCACGCACACGAAAAAGATGATCGTGGGCTGCATGATCGGCGGCGATTCCATGAAAACGCCGCAGCACATCTTAAAAGAGGCAAAGATCCCCAACTTCCCGGATCTCGAAGATGCTTTCAGGACCGTGGGAAACATCTGCCGGTACACCTGTCGGGACAATGGCAGTTCCTGCGGGTGCGCAAGAGAGGGCGGGCCTGAGGAAAAGAATGTCCTGACCGGGCGGAACCGTTGAACCCGGACCATCCACGTATCCTATATATCACCGGGTAAAATCCTAGTCCATGAATACCCGGCACATCCCTGTTCTCCTTGCCGTGTTTGTCGCTCTGCTGCTCGCTGCAGCGGGCTGCACGGACACGACCGACCCGCTCCCGTTTGTCTCGACCGCCACCCCCACGAACCGTCCCCACAATGGCAGCAGCGGTAAGTACTCTCCCCACGCTCTCGCCCACCCCGAGCCCGACCGAAGTTCTCCCCGATGTCTGGGAAGTCGATGTGCAGGTCCAGAGCAACGGGCAGGCAATCAACCCGCTGGTCGTCATGACATTCCGCGGCGGTATGGGGATGAACCTCATCCCCGAGCTCGATCTCGAAGTGATCCGCTCTGATGGCATTGTCGAGACCGGGAACATGAAACAGCCCCTCTACGTGGGAAAGACCGTCTCCCTGCAGGGCACCACCCAGAACAATGACCGGGCCGTTGTCTGGGCGATCACACCGCAGGGCGACCGGGTAAAGATTATCGACCAGTATGTACCGTTCCGGTCGTATAACTGAGATCTCAAAATAAAGAAATAGCCGGTTAACCGGCGATTGTTCTTTTTTGCCCTTTTTCCCGATCAACCGCGATCCACCACACTTTGCATACGCATCCGGCGGATGTTTCCCCTGTCGTCTGTAGATGATGTGTTCAGCGGGGCAATTTCCCGGGATAACTATCGGCCACACTCAAACAGCATGCAATAAAATTCATACTAATTATTACAATATTAGACAATTTTAAAAAATGTTAAAAATAATCAGGACAGATCCTGATAGCATGAATGATCCCACAAACCAGGAAGACGATCTCTCCCGGGTCGGAATATCCCTTCCAAAGAACCTGCTCGACAAATTTGACGAGGTACTTGGATCTCCGCGGGTATTCCTCCCGATCAGAAGGAATACGGGATGCAATCCGAACCTATATCACGTACTACCAGTGGATGGCCGATGTCAAGGGTGAACGAAAGGGAATCGTCTCCATTGTGTACAATCACGAGCAGCGCGGCCTGCTCGAAACCATAACGGAGATCCAGCACGGGTATCTCCCCCTGATTACCACCACGCTCCGTTCGGAGGTGTCCGGAACCCGCACTCTTGAGGTGATCCTGGTGCAGGGCGAAGGTTCGGAGATCAAGACCTTTGCCGAAAAGATCATGTCGCAAAAAGGGGTGGAAACCGTAAAGATTACCACGATCCGGCTGGATGTGTAAAGTTTAAGGGGCAAAAATTACCGGCACCTGCCGGGTTTTCTCCTTTTTTAATACCCCGTTTTTTTCCCGGTACGGGGTCAGAGAGTGATCTTCTTTAAAATCTGCCCGTTCTTGAAGATCGTAATCCCGCCGCCGCTCTGGGAAACCACGATCCCGACGGCCTTTGTCACGCTCGTCATCGCCGCAACCGAGTTGTGCCGGGTGCCCATCCCCTTTGGCAGGGTCACGTGGCTCGAATCGACCGTGATGTAGCGGCCCGACGCCTCGATAAACCCGTCCCCCGAGATCACGAATGCCCCGTCGAGCTGGGCAAACTCCTTGATGTTCTCCTTTAGGTCGGGATTGGTCACCATCCGCATCTCGGGTGCATGGCCCTCAAACGCGTTGAGCATGATCTGGCGTGACTTGGCGAGCACGTTCTTTGTATCGCCGATCAAAAAGGTCGTGCCGACCTGCTTTTCCTTCGCGGCCCTCGATCGAGATCTCGGTTGCGATGTGGAAGACCGTATCGAAGACCTCTTCCCGTATGTCCGTGTCCGAGACCACCGGGTCCTTCCACGTGTCGGTGCTGATCCGGACCGCCCCGGTCTGCTTACGGTCGGTGATAGTCGTGACCGATACAGATGACCTCGGTGATATGGCCCTGCGGGTCCCGGATCGCCTTGTTGATCCACGCAATCCAGACAATGTCCCCGTTCCGGCGGACGTTCTCGCTCACGTTGATCGCATAGCCTTCCGCATTGAATCCCAGGTCGTTTGCCATCATCGAAAGGTCGTGGGCCCCCCGGTTCTTCTCCTGGGACAATCGTTCCCGTGACGTTCTTTCCCACGAGATCGCTCTCGGAGTAATCGAAGAACGCCGCGGCAAAGGTGTTGACGTAGGTGATGGTGCCCTGCAGATCCATACGGATAATGATGCTCTGGGCGTTTGCCATCATGTCCCGGTACTTGGCCTCGCTCTCTTTTAACGCATCCCGCATCTTCTTCCTTTCAGAGATATCGGTCACGACAACGGTCCCGCCCTTCTTTGCATCGAGAGGATCGATGAGCCGGGCCTGGAGGGTGCAGGCAACGTACCCTCCCCCGGCGGTCACGATCTCGGATTCCGCAAACCCGTTCCCGAGGGGGTCGCGGTGGATCTGGAGGTCACGGCAGACCTGCCCGAACTCCTCCTCGCTCTTAAAGAGCGTTTTTACCGGTTTCCCGAGAAGGGCTGATTCGGAAGTTCCGAGGAGGGCAGCAAGCGGGTGGTTGACCCATGCTATCGCCGCGTTGCGCATCTGGAAGATACCGAGCGGCGTTGCCGAGAGGATCGAGGTGAGCTGGTCGTTCTGGAGCTTGACCTCGCGTTCCGTCTTTCTCCGGAGCGTTGTCTGCTTAAGGAGCGTGACAAGGTCGGCAGCCGGTCCCCGCATGTCGGAGCTCCCCGAAAACGCAACCTCGGCACCGGTTGCCACCTCTTCAAACGCAATCCGGCTCTGGCCCCGCCGGTGGAAGAGGATGACGGGAGTGGGGTTGCCGATCGAGCGGAGGTAGCGTAAGAATCCGATCCCGTCCATGTCGGGGACGAACTCGATCCCGTTGACCGCCGGAATCTCCTCAAAACAGATCACGACATCGAAGACCCGGCCTTTCAGCTTCTCGATTGCCATCTTTGGCGACGGCGCGAGCTCCATGCGAACCTCGCCGGTCTTTTCAAGGATCGGGCGCAGCTGGGCCGCAAAACCGGTATTGTCGTCAACAAAAAGGGCCGATATCATCAGGCACTCCGGAGCCGGGGCTCGTCTGGTCTGTACAGGTACGTATATTCGGCTATGTTCTCATAAATAGTTGACTGGAGAAGAGGAATTCCCTGTTTTCGGATGATACTGGCCCGGATTGGCCCGCTGCATCCCGAAGGCCCGCTTAACTCTCGTCGTCCCTGTCAGGAGACAACGTTTCCCCACTGCACTCTTTCGGGGCATCGGCCGGGGGAATATCAACACCCTCCCGGTAACACCAGGCACCGACCACCAGCACGAGCGGGACACCGACCGGCAGGGCATACCCGTGCATGTTGTGAAAGGCGATTCCGTACTGGACGATATCTGCAAGGAGAAAGAGAATGCCGGATGCGATGATTGCCAGGCCGGCGGGCCGGACCAGCCGGGCGGGCCGCAGGGCGGAAACGACAAGGAGACAAAAAGCAGCGACAAGAAACACTGCCCCGCAAAGCCATACCACGGTCGAAATGGCAGTCGCACCTTTCAGGATCCCTGCGGTCACGTAATAGAGATCGCGGCTCGCGAGAATCAGGCTGTTCCCGAGGTCGCTTACCTGGTACCGGAAGAGCGCCCACTGGATACCGGTCGCCAGCCGGTCGCCGATAACGTAGATGTTCTGCGGGACAAGGAAGAGGAGAAGCCCGAAGATCACCGGTACCTTGTCGCGATCTATCATAAAAAAACCTTAAAAGGAAAAAAGGATTATTTGCCGCTGTTCTCGACAATGGCGAGCTGGTACATCCAGTCCATCAAGGGGTGGCACTCTTCGACCACGCATTCGAGCTCGCAGGCAATGCAGGGAATCAGTTCGTCCCCGGCAAGGAGGTCTTCGGGCCGGACCGGCCGCCGCTTGGCACGGAGCAGGAAGGTCTTGATCCCTTCCTTCTTGAACTCGACGCGCTCGATAAGCCCGTTGTCTTCGAGCTTCTTGACAATCCGCGAACACTTCCGGCTGTCTACGCCGATCTCTTTCCAGAGTTCGCTCTGGAGCACGCCTTCCGGCTTTGACTGGATCAATGCCAGTGCATCATCTTCAGGTTCAGGCATCGCACATCAAATCCCCTGTTTTTTTATCTTACAGGGCCGGCGCAATGGTGAGGATGTTATTCCCGCGGATCACAACGGTGCCGAGGCTCCTGCCCCGCTCGTTGTTGACGTACTCGATCGTCTCGTCCATGTGGATGTTTAAGTATTCGTCCACGGCGACAAGCCTGCCCTGCAGTTTCTTGCCCTCGTCCTTTATTTCGACAACAATCTTGGAATCGACGAGAGCAAAGACTTTCTTTATGGGCAAAACAATTCCGTTAACCATCTGCTCTGATTTGGGCCGTAAGATAATTAAAGTTTGCTAGGTCGTCGGAAGATAATAAATGGAACGCTGTCCCGCAGAAAAAAGGATTTAGTCTTTGAGGGGTTTCCAGCGCTTCTCCAGTTTCTTTTCAACTGCGGGCAGCGTGGTGTACTCCATCTCTTCGAGCGAGAGGCGGTGGGGTTCAAACGGCCCCTGTGCCCGGATTGTGTCGGCGAGCTCGTTGCACCGCGATCCGGACCCGGTCGAAGCCGGGGTCTTCGAACATATCGGCCGGGCCGATCAGCCTGCCGTCCGATACCTGGAACCCGAAGCAGACAACCCTGGGCGGGCCAGTCGAAAGCGTGTGCAGTTCGCATCGCAGAGTCCGACCGGCATGAAGGGGCCGTGGTGGGACCCGCGCATCCACCCGGCGACAAGGACCGGGATCGTGAACGGGTTCGAGCACTTCTCCCATCGAGGGAAAGCCGCTCTGGGCCCGGACGATCATGACCGGGTCGTCTTTTCCCACGTATCGTCCCGCCATCATGTTGAGGCGTTGGGTGCTCGTCGAGGCGGCAATCGTGCCGTCCTTCTTGAACACGTGCTTGACGACATACCGCGACGGGGCGCCGATATAGGCAAGCAGGCTGTAAGCTCTCCTCGGGGCAGGAGAAAGAGATTACCCGCTTTTTCACCAGGATCGTGCACCTCGAAGACAAAGCCGTCGTGCATTGAGGGATCTATCACGAGGCCCGCGGTGTTGAAGGGATCGGCAAAGATCTTGTACAGGTAGAAGTTCCAGGCACCGGGCTCGGTCTTGTCGGCCATGAAGATCATGACCGGGTCGGAACCCCGCTCCTCGAACTCCATCTCGGCAACCCCCGGGCCCATGCCTTTGACGTTTCCCGAGAACGCATCGGCAAGCATGTCCTGCCCGGCACCGTAGAGCTTGAGCTCTTTTGCAATCTTCGTGCACTCTAAGAATACGTCCCACGCAAGCTTGTGGATCTTCTTGTCATCGACCCCGCGGGTATGGGTCATGATCAGTTCGAGGTCGTCGCCGCAGTGGGTGACGAAAGAATCGGTGAGGAGTTTTCCCCGCTCGGCTTTTAGCATCTGTGCTGCCTTTTCCAGCAGCTTGGGGTGGACGCGGGAGTGGCCGGGGAAGCTCCCGACATCCGCCTTGATGACGGAGACCGTGGTCTTTGGCATGACAATGCACCTGAATATGAGATAGCCCCGGGATACTAAAAGATGTTTCACCGGGTGCCGGCAAAAAAAATGTTTTAGAGAAGTTTCCTGACGGCAGCACCTGTGCCGTAGGAGTTGAATGCCTTAAAGAAGACAAGGCTCTCGGCATAGGCCCGGGCCCGGACCGCTGCCTGTGTCTCCTCGCCGACCGCATAGATCTCCTTATAGAACTGCTTGATTGCCTGCTTGCAGTTGCCGTCGAAGATCTGCCTGTCCTTCTTCCCGGCGTTCTTGGGGCGGTAGGTTTCGAGCGTCCAGTCCTCGATCTCCTTGAAGAGTGCCGGCTCGTAGACCTTAAAGGTGTCAAAGACCACGTCCTGCCAGAAGGTGCCGACGTTCCCCTTGATGATGTCGCCTTTCGGGAAGTACTTCGCGATGAGGTCGCGGGGTGTCCCGGTGATGCCGTGCTGGGCGATGCCTACGGAGAGCTTGTGCTTGCGCAGGGCTTCGGCAATCTCCTTGGTCCGGGGGATGTTGATCGAGAGCTGCTCGACAACGTTCCCGTCCGCATCGTAGGTGTGGCCGTGGGTGCTGCCGTTTGCAATAGCGAGCACGTGGGGAAAGACGCCGTTCTCGTTTAAGGCGCTGATGTATTCCACGGCTTCCTCGGGCCGGGTCAGGACAAGCCCCTCGGTGTCCTTTCTCCCGATCTCGCCGACCTCGACTTCAAGGCCGAACTCTTTTTTGCCCATCTTTGCCCTGATGTGCTGTGCGATATCGGTCGTGATCCGGATATTGTCCTCCAGTTCCTCGCGGACGTTTTTGCCATTGAAGTTGAAGAGGTGAGAGGCATCGATGGCAAAGGAGGTGTAGCCGGCTGCGATCTGGGCGTCGATGAGTTCCTTGGTGGACGCAACCTCTGCCGTATCGCCCTTCTTGATGGAGATATGGTCGGCGTGGAGGCCCCAGGTGCCAAAGCCGGTATTTTTCGCAGCGACCGCCATCTTCTCTGAAAATATCTTCGGGGTCATGCCGGTGTAGCCGCCCGAGAGATCGCTCTCGGACCGGGCAAGTTCCATGAAGACTGTCGAATCGGTGTCCTTTGCGGCCTGGAAGATCCCCTCGGCCACCAGGCCGATCCGGATGTTTGCCGCCATGACGATCGCTTTTTTGCCGGCAACGCCATGGAAGATGGCAGAGCCGGGAACCGGGCCAAACTCGTTTGAACTCATATCTGTCTCACTCCTTCTTCTCCGACTTTTTCACGTATTCCTCAATCTGCGCTATCTCCCGTTTCCCGCCAATGTAGATCGGGACCCTCTGGCCGATATCGGTCGGGACGATCTCGCGGTAACTCTTGTGCCCGTCGCTTACCGCTCCGCCGGCTTCGCAGATGAGCATCCCCATCGGGTTTGCCTCGTAGAGGAGGCGCAGCTTGCCCTTCTCCTTTCCCTGGTATGCCGGGTAGGTAAAGACGCCACCCTTGTGGAGGATCTGGTGGACGTCGGCGACAAAGCAGCCCGAGAACCGGAGCTTGTAGCCCTGCCCTTCAAGGTCTGCGATCCACGCGGCATGGGCGGGGAGATAATCCTTTCTCAGTGCCCCGGGAGAATAGATTTTGCCGTCCGGGATTCTGATATCCTTCTGACGGAGGAAGAACTCTCCTTTCTCGTCCTGCACAAACTCGTGCACGCCCGAGCCCGTGGTTACCGTGAGGAGGGTGAGCGGGCCGTAGAGCATGTAGAGGGCGGCCACCATATTTTTGCCCTTGTCAAGGACATTGCCCGGGCAGATGCCGATGATCGAGCCCACGCAGAGGTTCACATCGAGAAGGGAGGAGCCGTCGAGCGGGTCGATGACAACGCCGAAGTTGTTCTTCGCGTCCTTTACCTCGATGATGGAATCCTGCTCCTCGGTCGCAATATAGCGGACGAGCTTTGATTTCTTGAGCGCCTCGACAAAGACGTCGTCGGCATACTTGTCGAGAGGCTTCTGGTCCTCGCCGAACATGTTCTTCGTGCCGCAGGCTGCGGTGTTCATGCAGGTCGAAAGGAATCCCTTCCGCACCTCCGATGCCTGCGTGCTTAAAAAGAGGATGAGTTCGGCGAGGTTCTTTTCCGTCCCCTCGTTTTTGAGAAACTCCGAAAGAATCATACAATACCACCCCGCCCGCAGCAGGAAAGAACCGGCCCGGTGCACACGTTTCGGGCCGCCCTGCACGGGTATTTTTGTGTGGTAAGTCGTTTGATCCCGATACATATCAGGGTTGTTGATCGTTTGGGAGGGGGTGGGAGGGAGTTAAAATGATTGTATATATCTGTGGGAATCACGAGGGATGCGAAGTCTCTGAAAAACACGTGTGGGGGTTTACCGCTCTTGGGGGCTCCGGCAAGCCTCCGCCCCGCCGCTCGGGCATCCCCCGTTGCGATGATGAGGTATTACCTGTACCGGGTGCAGTCGTGAATGCAGGTAATAGGGGCAGCATCGCATACGCCCCCCACGGGGGCAGGGCTGGCGCAAGGGGGGCTGTACTTTAGGTGAGAATTTGGATAGAGTACACTCAACCGAATAAAAAAAAGAAAAAAAATTCACTCCGGTTTTGGTTCCGCCGGGACCTCCGACAGGACCTTTACCAGGCATTCGACCACGCCGTTCTTCTGCGAGACCGAAAGCGTCTCTTTGTCGACCGGGGGAAGCGGTACCGCATAGTGATAGTCGCGGATGGTGTTTTTGCCCCCGATCGAGAGGGCCTGCCCTTCGAGGTGTATTGCGATATGATCGGGTTCCACACCGGGAAGACTGGCCGTGATGCAGAGTTCGTCGCCGATCCGGCAGATCTCCGGCTCCGGGTCGTGAGCAGGCGGTATTGCGCTGCCCCCCGGAGCCGCGGGTACTCCCCCGGCCCCGGTGATGATAACCCGGAATGAAATTGCATGCGACGGGGAGACAAACGAGGGGTCGACCCCCGCCGCCTCCATAAGCCGGTGCACCAGCGCCGCTATATCTGCATCGGATGCGCCGTTATCGGGATTCATGGTGATTACCTTCTCTTTTTTACCCGTTTAGTTCTTTGTTTCCAGAGCTTCGGTGAGCTTCTTTACCTTGGCAAAGTCCTTCTTTGGCGCATACACGGCCTCTTTTAAGTCCTTTGCCTCCTCTTTTGCGGCACTGCCGGAGACAGCAGCCCGCCGGACCGCGGCCGCACCGCGTTCGAGAGTCTCTTTCTCGTCGGACGAGTAGAGCATGCCCCAGGCCTGCCGTTCGGATGCCTCCATCGCCTCGTCGTCGAGCGAGCCTTTCACTTTCGTGAGCGCTTCGTCAAAGTGCGCTTTCGTGATAATCACGTTCTTGATCGCATCGCTGCGCTCGTGCTCGGACTTTGCACCCATGACACCGATGAACTCACGAACCGCGGCCATCTTGGCCTCGCGGACGAGGGCCTCGATGTCGGCACCGACAAAGCCCTTGGTCTTTTTCACGAGTTCGTCAACGTTCACGTCCTTTGCGAGGATCGGGGCTGCTTCGCCGCCGAGGTAGACCTCGAGGATCTTCTTCCTGCTCGCCTCGTCGGGTGCCGGTACGTAGATGTGGCGTTCGAGCCGTCCGGGCCGGAGCAGGGCATCGTCGAGCATATCCGGCCGGTTTGTTGCGGCAAGGACGGTCACGTTCTTGAGCTCTTCCATGCCGTCGAGCTCGGTTAAGATCTGCGAGACAACGCTCTCGGTCACGTGGGACGATCCCTGGTAGCTCCCGCGCTTGGGGACCAGCGCATCGATCTCGTCGAAGAAGACAATCGACGGCGCTGCCTGCCGGGCCTTACGGAAGATCTCCCGCACGCCCTTCTCGGACTCCCCTACCCACTTGGAGAGGAGCTCGGGGCCTTTTACCGAGATGAAGTTGCACTCGCTCTCGTTTGCAACCGCCTTTGCAAGGAGGGTCTTACCCGTGCCCGGCGGACCAAAGAGCAGAATCCCCTTGGGGGGCTTGGTCTGGAGCCGCTCGAATACTTCGGGGTACCTGAGCGGCCACTCGACGGCTTCTTTTAAGGTCTGCTTGGTCTCTTCGAGGCCGCCGACATCCTTCCAGGTGACATCGGGCACTTCCACGAGCACTTCGCGCATTGCGCTCGGCTCCACGTGGAGGAGCGCGTCGCGGAAGTCTGCGGCGGTGACCTTGAGGGAATTTATCAGGCTCTTGTCGATCCTGCCTTCTTTTAGGTCTTTCTTATCGACCTTCTCAAGGACCGCCCGCAGTGCGTGCATCGCGGCCTCCTTGACGACAAGGCTGATATCTGCGCCGACAAACCCGTGGGTCTGGCTGGCGTAGGGTTCGAGGAAGATCCTCTTCTTGATGCCGTTCTCGGTTGCCGAAAGCTGGGCTTGCGTGTCCCTGATCTTCTTTGCAATCTCTGCGGTCTTTTCCTTGTGGTTCTCGTCGCTTTTGGGGACCTGCTCTTTTTGCTTTTCGAGGTCCTCGATCTGCTTGCGGTAGGCGGCGAGATTGCTCCGCTCGTCGGCGGTGAGCGTCTCAGGGTCGAGCTTGATCCCGGAGAGTTCCAGCGGGACGTTACGGGCGTGGATCTGGAAGATCTTGAGCCGGCCCTTGACATCCGGGATGCCGATCTCGATCTCGCGGTCGAACCGCCCGCCCCGGCGGAGCGCCGGATCAATGGAATCGGGCAGGTTGGTTGCCGCGAATCACGATGACCTTGCCGCGGCTCTTGAGGCCGTCCATGAGGGCGAGCAGCTGGGCAACGATCCGGCGCTCGACCTCGCCCTTGGTCTCCTCACGCTTCGGCGCGATGGAGTCGATCTCGTCGATGAAGATAATCGACGGGGCGTTCTTCTCGGCTTCGTCGAAGATCCCGCGGAGCTTGCCTTCGCTCTCCCCGTAGAACTTGTCCATGATCTCGGGGCCGGAGATGGTGATGAAGTGCGCCTGCACCTCGTTTGCGACCGCTTTTGCGATCATGGTCTTGCCGGTGCCCGGCGGGCCGTAGAGCAGCACGCCCTTGGGCGGCTCGATGCCGAGTTTCTCGAAGAGCTCGGGGTTCCGTAACGGAAGCTCGATCATCTCCCGGACCTGCTTGAGCTCGCGGTCCAGGCCGCCGATGTCCTCGTAGTGGATATCCGGGATCGACTTCTTCTGCTCTTCCTCGCCGGCCTTTCCTTCGGCTTTGCCGCCCTTTGCCCTTCCCGAGGATGCCGCACCGACCTTGACCCTGGTCCCGGGGCCGATCTTCACGGCGCCCTGCGGGTCAACGGCGGTCACGGTAATGATGGTTGCCGTGCTCCGGGCCCAGGGCGAGCCGAACGAGCCAAAGCCCATCTGCCCGAAGATATCGTCAAAGTCCGGTTCCTGCGAGGCGAGACGGTAGGACTGGCCCACCACGACCATCTGTCCTTTCAGGTTCTCTTTTAAGAGCTCGGCAACGGCGTTTGCGTCCACCGCAGCCCTTCCTTGAGTTACCTGGAACTCGACGGTCTTCGCATCCTTTACGGATGCCTCGCGGACCGTGACGGTCTCACCGATACCGACCCCGGCTGCCCGCCGGGTGTAGCCGTCGATATGGATGAACTCGGTCCTCTGGTCGGGGTACGCGATAGCGTAGGTCTTATTCAGGCCTTCTATCTCGATCACGTCCCCGCTGGACAGGTTGAGCCGGTCGATCACCCGCCAGGGCAGGATTGCAATGTTCCGCCCGACGTCGGCCTCGTTAATCGCTTCCTGTACCGTGAGTTTTACGCCTTTAGGATCTGTCATAATCGTCAAGCCTCCTTTCCGAGGATTAACCATAAGTTAGTATGGTCAAGTATATAAAAGGTTGTGTGAGGGGTTCTGTTAACTTGATGAGGGATAACGTAGGGGGGTAACTGAAGGGGGATACTTCACACAAAACAAGGATTGCTATTTTGAAACCGCATACAACAAACAGATAATCCCGATAATCCACCCAACATAAAATAATCCTTGGTACATCCCGTACGTTTGACCCCCGACAATCACCGAACAGGCGCTTAAACCGCCTATTATCAGAGGGTCATTTACCGATTGAGCCAATGCTGAAATTGTCAAAGAATACGATGAAGGGCAGGTTATCTGTTGCCCGCTAAATGAAAGAACCGAGCCCATTACCGGATGAGGTGTAGGATATACGGGGACAGGGATAACGTACAAAAACAGGATAACAGCAATACCCGCTACAAGATATTTACCCTTCATAATTGAATAATATAAATCAAAAATTAAAAATCATTTGATCTTCCCCACGCGGATTCTCCGAACAATCCAATAAATCAGAACTCCTAAAAGGCTTATTGTAAATCCAAAAAACACCGCCCAGTTTATCGATCCACCTGATTTACGAGCAATTTCATCTGTCCATTTAATCGATACTAAGAACGCAATTGCGAAGTAAATAATCAAGTATATTATGCGAATTAAACTGAAATCGACAATTGCAAGGGCAAAATCCAGACCTGTTAAAAGTATAATCCATAGTATCAAGGGGGTATTGAGATCTTCGGCAATTTCGGCAAAGGATCTCCATCCGCCCTCTTCGTTATCATCATCTAAACCCTCTTCTTTTTGTGAGATGGGTACGGGTGAATCAACCATATAATGTAGCGTTATATTTGATTTGTATTTATACATCTATGATTTTAATTTGCATGGCCCCGGATATGCACTGTTAAAATATCCCCCTTTGGTTAACACCTCACGCCATCCTCCACCAAGTTAACAGAACCTGGTTGGAGGAGAGTGGGGGGTGCTATCAGGGAATGTCATCCATTTTATTTGTAAAAACAAGATATCATAATATGGACAATAATAAAATTAGGAGAGCAATTCTTCAAATTTTCTATGACGAGTATCAGAGCCCGGGTTATATTGGTTTGGCAGATTCTTTTTCCTTAATGAACAAATTGGCTCTCGACACCCAAGGCAAAGATAAAGCATTCATTGGGTCTAATCTCCGATATTTATTCGAAAAGGGAATGATAGAAGGGAAACAAGTTCCAGATGGGTCTGGTTTTGGTTATTTTAAAATCACAAGTCTTGGGATTGAGGCTATTGAAAACCCACAAGAATATTCGAGAACGTTTCCATTTCTTCAAATTATCGCTGGTGACGTTATTGGGTCAACCGTCATACAGGGAGGCGAAGTAAATCTTCAGCAAAATTTTACTACGGTATACCAAAAAATGGATGAGTGGAGGGTTGATTCAGAAATCAAAAACTCAGTAGCAGATATTGAAAAGGAGATGAAAGAACACAATCCCAATCTCTCTAAAATTCGTCAATTGTTAGAGAATGTAAAAAAAGATCCAAGAACCTATGCGATTCTTACTCCGGTAATAACCGAAGCATTTAAGAAAATATTATTTGGCTAATTTTTGATTTGTTTCCCCGCCGCCCCCAACGGGACGCCCCCGCGGCGGGCCAGTGCCTACAAAGAGCGTGCAGGTAATCTGCCCCGCCGTGCCCCGTGAGGGGTCCTGAGGCGGGGAGGACTCGCTTGTTGGTACCATCAATATTTGATCCAGCCACTCCCGCCTCGCTCAATAATAGGCAGGGGCCACCCCCCCTCTTTCATGCACACAATGGGGGTTCCCCTCCCCGCCTGCGAAAAAAATTGCCACCCCGCTTCTTTTTTCTAAAGGGGTACCCCCTACCCCCCTTACCAAATTCCATCCGGCGTGACAACACGGATTTTTGTCACATGGCAATGTGATAATCACATCATCATGTGATAATCGCATGTACATGTGACAACCGGATTCCGGATTTTTTTCCCAAAGGCCACCCCCCTCCCCCACCATCCGCTCACAAAAAAAATGCCGGACCCCCCTCCCCTCAGGAAAACAAAAAGAGGGGGCCCCCCACCCCCCATGCAAAAATCGTCCGGCGTGCGATACCGGATTTTTGTCAGATGATCAATTGATAATCAAATGTACATCTGATAATCAGATGATCATCTGACAACTGTTTTTGGGATTTTTTTAAAAAAGGGGAGGGGGGTAGGGGGTACACTCCCTCCCTTTTTTCCGGGAACACCGATCCGATCAACAGATCAACAAAGATATCCGTATTGGTACCGAAACAAAAACCGCTCAGCGTCCCTTCCCCGCCGCCGCTTCGAGCTCCTTCCTCAGCCCGGCCGAGCGCTCCTTAACCTCGTCAAAGGACTTCCGCTGCCAGTACACGAGGTCGCGGAGCTCGTCGGCGAGCTTTACGATCTTCTCGTCAACAAGGTTCCTGCCCTTCAGGTACTCGACCTGGTTAACCAGGCTCACCGCCTCGTACAGGATGTCGCGGCGGCTCTTCGCATAGAGCAGCTCCCAGGACTTCTGCTCGTACTTCTCGAAGTCTGCGCCGTCGAGGGTTCCCTTGACCCGTTCGAGAGCCGCCTCGAAGTGCTCCTTTGTTATGGTAACCGAGATGTCGGCCTTCTTTTTGTCCGCCCCGGCACTGTCCCGGGTCAGCTCGTCGATCACGGCGGCTTTCGTCTCCCGCACGAGCGCTTCGAGATCGGCGCCCACGAAGAACCGGGTCCGGGCGGCAAGCTCATCGATGCTCACATCGGGCGCAAGCAGGTCTTCGATGTCCTTAAGGTAGGTCGTCAGGATCGCTTTTCTGCCCGCCTCATCCGGTGGCGGCACGTACAGGTGCTTTTCGAGCCGGCCGGGCCGGAGGAGGGCAGGGTCGAGCAGGTCGGGACGGTTCGTGGCCCCGATCACAAAGACCTTCTTTGAGTTCCTCGACGCCGTCGAGCTCGGTCAGAAACTGCGAGAGCACGCTCTCGGTCACGTGCGTGTTGTCCGCAACCGTGCCCCTTTTCGGGAACATGGCATCGATCTCGTCAAAGAAGATGATGCACGGTGCAGACTGCCGGGCCTTGCGGAACGCCTCCCGCACGTGCTTCTCCGAGTCGCCCACGCCTTTTGCAAGCATCTCGGGGCCTTTTACCGAGATGAAGTTGAGCTGGCGCTTGCTCGCGATGCCTTTGACGAGCAGCGTCTTTCCCGTCCCGGGCGGGCCAAAGAGCAGGATGCCCTTCGGGGGCTTGTACTGGAGCTTCTCGAAGATCCCCGGGAACCGGAGCCGGCCCTCGACGGTTTTTATGAGCGTGTCCTTCACGTCGTCGAGGCCGCCGATATCCTCCCAGGCAACATCGGGGATCTCGATGAGCACCTCGCGGAGGGCGCTCGGCTGGACCACCTTACGGGCCGCATCGAAGTCAGCCTTCGTGAGCCGGAGCTGGTCGATCACCTCGTTCGGGATCTCCTTGTCGATATCGATTAAGGGGATGATCTTCCGGATCGCGTTCATCGCCGCTTCTTTACGAGGAGCGCGATATCCGCCCCGACAAACCCGAACGTGGTCTCCGCGAGCAGTTCGAGGTCAACGTCCTTTGCGAGCGGCACGCCCCGGGTGTGGACCTGGAAGATCTCGTACCTGCCCTTCTTGTCCGGGATCCCGATCTCGATCTCCCGGTCGAAACGCCCGCCGCGCCGGAGCGCCGGGTCGATGGAGTTCGGGAGGTTTGTCGCCGCAATCACGATGACCTGCCCCGCCCGGCAAGGCCCGTCCATCAGGGCGAGCATCTGGGCCACGATCCGGCGCTCCACCTCTCCCTGCACGTCCTCGCGTTTCGGGGCGATCGCATCGATCTCGTCGATGAAGATGATGGACGGGGCGTTCTCCTCCGCGTCGTGGAACTTGTCCCGCAGGGCCTTCTCGCTGTCCCCGTAGAACTTGCTCATGATCTCGGGGCCCGAGAGCGTGAGGAAGTGGGCGTCCACCTCGTTTGCAACCGCCTTTGCAATGAGTGTCTTTCCCGTGCCCGGCGGGCCGTAGAAGAGCACGCCTTTCGGGGGCTTGATCCCGACCTTCTCGAAGATCTCCGGGTGGCGAAGAGGGGAGCTCGATCATCTCGCGGACGAGCTGGAGCTCGCGTTCGAGCCCGCCGATGTCCTCGTACTGGATATTGGTGATCTGCCGCTTTCCTTCCTCCGGCTTGAACGGGCTCGTTCTTGAGCTCGATCTCGGTGTCGTCCGAGACGATAGCGATTGCCCGGGGCGCGACCCGGACGATCACAAACGTGACCGAGTTCCCGAGGATATCGACCCGAAGCGTCTGGCCCTCGACCACCGAGCGGCCCCGCAGCATCCGTGAGAGGTACTGCTCCCCGCCCACGAGCCGGGTCTCCTGCGCCGGCTGGATAACGACCCGGGTCGCATAGCCCGCCTCGGACTTGCGGATCTTCACCTTCTCGTCGATACCGGCGCTTGCGTTCGCCCGGATGCTCCCGTCGATCCTGAAGGATTGCAAACCCGATATCCTCGGCAAACCCGGGCCAGACGATTGCCGCCGCGCTCCGTTTCCCCACGATCTCGATCACGTCGCCCGAGACAAGGCCGAGCTTCTTCATCACGTCCACGCTCAGGCGTGCGATCCCCCGGCTCGCGTCGTTATGCGCCGCTTCCTTAACCGTTACTTCGAAAAAATCCGTATCCGCCATCCGGCCACCGTGCAGTGTATGCTCTTGTTTGGTACCGGGAATTCATAAAAGCACCCGTGGGGACAGTTCCGGCCCGGTTTTCGCGTTTTGGCCCTGATCGTCCCCCGTTTACGTAAACTAAAATTTACTTGTTTAGAGAACAAGCCAGATTTCTTCAGGAATCGCAAAACCGAGCCTTTATCTGTTCTTTTGAGATACCGGTAAGGTATGAGTATTGTCGCTGATGCCAAGCGCGGCATCGTAACCGAAGAGATGAAGCAGGTCGCAAAAGCAGAAGGCGTGACCGAGGACTTTGTCCGGCGCGGCGTTGCCGAAGGCCACATCGTGATCCCGGTCTCCCCCTACCGCAAGGTCAAAATCTGCGGTATCGGCGAGGGCCTCCGCACCAAGGTCAATGCCTCCATCGGGACCTCAACCGATATTGTCAATATTCCCGAAGAGGTCGAGAAGGCGCGGCAGGCAGAACTGGCCGGCGCAGATACCCTGAATGGAACTCTCCACCGGCGGGGACTTTGTCGAGATCAGAAACAGGTGATCGCAAACACCACCCTTCCTGTCGGAGCGTCCCGCTCTACCAGGCCTTTATCGAGGCCGTGAAAAAGGACGGCGCCGTTGTCCACATGAAAGAGGACGACCTCTTCCGGATCACCGCCGAGCAGGCCAAGCTCGGGACGAACTTCATGGCAATCCACACCGGCATCAACTGGGAGACGGTAAAGCGCCTGCGAAACCAGGGCCGGCACGGCGGGCTCGTCTCCCGGGGCGGCGCATTCATGACCGCATGGATGCTCCACAACGAGAAAGAGAACCCGCTCTACTCCGAGTTCGACTACCTTTTAGAGATCATGAAGGAGCACGAGGTCACCCTCTCGATGGGTAACGGCATGCGTGCCGGTGCAGTCCACGATGCAACCGACCGCGCCCAGGTCCAGGAACTCTTAATCAACGCCGAGCTTGCCGACAAGGCCCATGCACAGGACGTGCAGGTGATCGTTGAAGGCCCCGGCCATGTCCCGATCGACGAGATTGCGACAAACGTCCAGCTCATGAAGCGTGTCACCAACAACAAGCCGTTCTACATGCTCGGCCCCATCGTGACCTGATATCGCGCCAGGGCTACGACGACCGGGTCGCCGCCATCGGCGCCGCGCTTCTCCTCCTCCATGGGTGCGGACTTCATCTGTTACTGTCACCCCGGCCGAGCACCTCGCCCTCCCGACCCCCGAAGAAGTCTACGAAGGTGTCATCAGCTCGCGGATTGCAGCGCACGTCGGCGACATGATCAAGCTCAAGAAGACCCGGGCTGCTGACCTCGAAATGGGCCACGCCCGCCGCGACCTCGACTGGGAACGCCAGTTTGCCGTTGCCATGAACCCGGCCCGCGCACGGAAGATCCGGGACGAGCGGATGCCGGCCTGACAAGGACGGCTGCACCATGTGCGGCGACTACTGCGCCTTAAAGATCGTCAGCAAATCCTTCAAGTTCTAATCCTTTTTTTATCTGCCCGCACAAAACCCGGGGCCTCCTCCCGACAGGAGGGCAATAAAAAACGCATTCTTTTTCCAGTTAGCATCCCAAAAAAAGAGTACCTGACGTTCTACTATTGTCAGATGTGATGGAATGCAGAAGAAAAACCAGAAAACCGTCAATGAATTTCTTGCCAGCGCCGAAACCATAAGCGACGACGTGCTGGAAGACATGACAACGATGCTCGGCTCAAAGCCGTTTATCTTTCCCGTCCTGCGGGAACGTGCCGATACCTTTGCCCTTTCCATGCTTGCCGATTACCATGTCTTCCGCCCAAAACATCTACCCGCGAAGATGGCCGAACTTTCCGCCGTTGCCGCTGCGGCAGGAGCGGGCGCGGACAAGTGCTTAAAAGTCCATATTCAATGCAGCCATAAAGGAGGGTGCGACCCGGGACGAGATCTTCGATGTCCTCATGATTGCGGCGACCATTGGAAAGACCAAGGTCTATGCATCTGCCCTCCGGCAGTTGTGCGATATGTTCCCCGAGTGCGATCCGGCGAAGAAAGCGGATACTGCCGCTCCTTTGAAAAAGCGTGCCCCGGCCAAAAAAAAGGTAGCCGCTGCAAAGCGCCGGTAATCCTGTCGTGTCCGGGCAGCGGGGGCGAAAGGAAAACATCTCCCATTTTTTAGGAACACTAAATAACCGTGCCTCACAGATATCCGGGATGGTGATGATATCAGGCTCAACTTCGGCGGTTTTGTCCCGCTCTCCACGGTAGACTGGCGGGGCCGGGCGGTCTGCTACGGTCTTTTTCAGGGGCTGCCCCCTCCGGCTGCTCGTACTGCCAGAACGCCGCGATATTCGATGGCGAGGACTTCCGGGACACAGACGAGATCGTCAGCCTCCTCAAAGGCTCGAAGATTGCCGTAAGCGGAGTGGTCTTCTCGGGCGGGAGAACCCACGCTCCAGAAAGAGGCGCTCCTTGTGCTCGCCCGTGCTGCAAAGGCGTTCGGCCTTGCGAACCGGTCCTCCAGACAAACGGGGCCTTCCCCGGGACCATCAAAGCCCTTCTTGATGAACGGCTCATCGACCGGATTGCAATCGATTACAAGACGCAGTGGGAAGGGTTTTCTTCCGCACAGGCCGGTCCTGCCGCGGGCATGAACTATCCAAAAAACGTAATGCGCTCGATAGAACTTGCACGGACGGCATTCCGCGAAAAGACCCTTGCCGAACTCGAGATCGTAGTAACCGTATTTTATGAGAATGCGAAATACTTACAGGAGATTTCGCGAAAGTGTGCCGACCTCCCCCTCGTCCTCCAGCAGGGTGAACTCAAGATCCCGATGGTTCCGGGAGGGGCAGAGAACGTGACCGAGTATATCGCCAAACGATGGGAGACCATCGAACAGTACACCCCCATGACGCTGGAAGAGATAAAAAAAATTGCCGACGGGCTCAAACGGGATGTCCGGATCCGGACCCGGGACGGCGGGGAGATCCCCTATAACCGGAGGTACCTGTTATGAAGGTGTTCGGTGTTGTGGGGCTTCCCGCGAGCGGCAAGGGCGAGTTTTCAAAGATAGCCGCGGAGCTCGGCATCCAGGTCGTGGTCATGGGCGACGTTATCAGGAACGCGGTAAAGGATGCGGGCCTCGCCCCGACCGATGCAAACCTCGGGGCAACGGCCAACCGGCTCCGGGCCGAGCACGGCATGGACGCGATCGCAATCCTCTGCGTGGATTTGATAAAAAAGCAGGACGCTCCGCTTGTCCTTGTTGACGGGATACGCGGGGATGCAGAGGTCAGGGTCTTCCGCCAGTACTTCCCGGGCTTCCGGCTGGTCGCTATCGAGACCTCGTTTGAGATACGTCTCGAACGGCTCCGCGAGCGAAAGAGGAGCGACGATGTGGGGTCTGCCGAAGGCCTGAAAACCCGGGACGAGCGGGAGAAGGGCTGGGGCCTCGAACGTGCCCTTGCCATGGCAGACGTGCGGATCAATAACGATGGCACTCTTGAGGAATTCACAAAAAAGGTAACCGGTTTTGTCCGTGCCCTGGAGCAGGAACCATGACCTTAAAGCCCTACTTCTCCTCGTCCTCTAAGGTCTGGGACGACATCTCCTGGGTCTACGGGATAAAGGACGCGGGATACGAGGGCTGGGAGATCGTGGCCGACGGCAATTACCGGCTGGAGAAGCCGGAGAATCTAAAAAGATCAAAGAGGTGATCGCTTCAACGGGCCTTGGAATCACGGTGCACGCACCGTACGGCGACCTCAACCTCGCCACCTTAAACGACCCGATCTGGAGAGAATCGATCCGGCAGATCGAAGGTCTGCATCGAACACGCGGCCGACCTGACCGACCGGGTAACGATCCACCCGGGGTATCTTTCCCCTGCGGGAAAGCTCGTGCCGCAGAAGGTCTGGGAGCTCCAGAAGGAAGCCCTCAAACGGATCGGGAAGTGTGCGGCAGAACACGGGGTGCTTGCCTGCCTTGAAACATGATAAGCGCAAAGAGTTTCTCTGCCGGGACTGCGGGGAGCTGATGGGGATGGCGGACGGAATCGGGGGGATCGGCCTGACGTTCGATTTTGGGCACGCAAACACGGTCGGGAAAGTCTCAGACTTTCTCAAAAACGTGGGATCTGCAAACCACATCCACATCCACGACAACCACGGCGAACATGACGAGCACCTGGCGCTCGGCAACGGCACGATCGACTGGCACAGGGCCGGGAAAACGATTGCCGCCCGGTACAGCGGTGTCGTTGTCGTTGAAGGCCGCTCGGTCGAGGAGGCAAAAAAGAGCCTCGCGGTTTTCCGGAGGGAGTTTGTATGAGCGGCGAGACCCTGCAGGTTTACTTCCTGGGGACGGCAGGAGCCCTCCCGACTCCGGCCCGGAACCCGTCCTGCATCATGATCCGACGCGGCACCGATACGCTCCTCTTCGACTGCGGTGAGGGGGCCCAGCAGCAGATGATGCGGGCCCGCTGCGGGTTTACGGTGAATGCCGTCTTTGTGACGCACTGGCACGCCGATCATTTCCTCGGGATCTTCGGCCTTGTCCAGACGATGTCCTTCAACGGCCGGACCGAACCGCTCACCATCTACGGGCCGACATGGGTACACGAATTCGTGGAGACGGTAAAAAAAGTCGGCCGGTTTAACCTGAAGTTTACTCTGGACTCCGTGGAGCTTGCAGAAGGCTCGTGGGTTCGATTCGATGGATATACGGTCACGGCGTTTGCGGTCAGCCACGGGATGCCGGCGCTCGGCTATGTTCTCGAAGAAGATCCCCGCCCGGGAAGGTTCGACCGCGAGCGTGCCATTGAACTCGGTGTCCCGCCCGGGCCGCTCTTCGGGAAGCTCCAGCGGGGCGAGACAATCAGGGTGACAAAAGACAGCGCGGAACTTGAAGTGCTCCCGTCGGATGTGATGGGCGTTCCCCGCCCGGGCCGGAAGGTCGTGTACACCGGGGATACCCGGCCGGTGCCCCAGACACTTGCCGTGCATGCAAAAGACGCCGATCTCCTGATCCACGATGCAACCTACGATGAGAGCGAGATAAAGCGGGCCGCCGAGTTCTACCACGCTACCGCCCACCAAGCCGGGGAAGCGGCGGCAGCGGCCGGTGTCCGAACCCTTGCCCTGACCCATATCAGTTCGCGGTATACGGATACTGCGGGGCACCTGAATGAGGCGAAGTCGGCTTTTTCCGGCGATGTGATTGTACCGGATGACCGGTTTATGCTAGAGATTGGGTACCGGGATTGAATCCTCTTTTACTGGTACTACGGTAATTTAGCGAGCTGACGCCCCCCAATCCCCCCTTCACAAAAAACGGGTGGCACGGCTACACCCGTTTTTTGCGTGGGGGGTTCCGGAATCCTGTTGATGAAATACATTATTTATGTCGCAATATAATCATACTTTTATGGATGGCGATGTCGGTTCAATCATTTTAGGGATAATAGGGCTTATTTTAGTATACATTGTGGTTGGTTTGATCGTTGGGGCGGTAACACATGGGGTATATACGTTCCCCTTTATTCCGGTTATATGAAATTTAGAATTTTGAATTCTCTAATTTAATACCGTATATTAATTATGGGATCCATATATCGATTTATGACTGATTGGGATATATTATGTAAAAAATTATGGATAACTTTCCAAACGGGAGCGGTTTTAGTTTTTGTTATTTTGGGCGTAATCCTTGTATTGTTAGGAATATTTCAACCATTTCAACCAAATTTGGGAATAATTGACCAAATTGTGACCAAATTAACAACTCCTACATTTACATCAGGATTAACATTATTTGGTTTAGGATTGGCATATTATGAATTTACCAAACGAAAAAAATGATAAAATTTGGATTTTTACTGTTTTCAAAAGCACAGGGATTAGTATTTGCCGGCGCTCCTCCCTGATGGAAATCGCACCTGTTCTCAATTCCTTCCTCAATCCGCCGCGGGGGCGCCCCGTCGGGGGCGGCGGCACTCCTCGCTCGTGGGGGTGTGGGGGCGACAGCCCCCGCCAGCACTTTAGATAATCCAGAGTACGATCCCCCCTCCCCTGCCTCATGTCACAATCGGCCGCCCCGACCTCCAAAAAACTGGTCGCCCCCCTCCCCCAAGTTTGAACTCCGCAAAAAAAACGATCGGACCGATCGATCTCAGAAATCGGTCGGGGTGGCATCTTTTGTTCCAGTATCCCTAACCTGTGCTTCGCGTGGACGTTCAGACGAGACGGGATGATCGGGCCGATCGTTTTCAAAATTGATCGGTCCGGCCGATCTCAGCACATTGGTCGGGGCGACCATTGATCCACGCGGATTTGAGATCGGCCCCACCCCCCTGCCGGTTACTCAACACAAAAACCGGTCGGACCGATCGATCTCAAAGATCGCTCAGGGTCACCCCCTGCATCCCTGCACATATACGGGGTCATGTCTCTTTTGTGGATTTCCCCACACGCCCCCGTTTTTTCCATGCCATTTTCAGGTATTTCGCCTCCATCACAACTAACATAACCTTACCGAAACCATTCATGGTACACGCAAGCACGTCATTCGTGCCTGCCAACGGAGAACGATAAAATTTCAAAACAATAAGCCGCATCCAATATCGTTACGTTTCGCTGTGCGTGTGGAGTGAGAAATGGAATCAGATTCAGATATCATTGTTTACCGGCTGGCCGCAGGCTGCGACCTGTCCGATGTAGAGGAGGGAAAGACCTACCTCGGGAAGGTCCAGGGCTTTGCGACCTTCGGGATGTTTGTCCAGCTCAACGACCGGATCAAGGGCCTCGTGCACAAGACAAGCGTCAAGGCCGAGCACAAGGAAAAGGACAGCGTCCTTGTCCGGGTCCGGCAGATCCGGCCCAATGGCAACATCGACCTCGAAGAGATGCTGATCCAGGTGTACCAGGTCCAGCAGATCGAGCGCAAGTCCACGACCGTTAAGATCGCAGACCTCCAGGCGAAGCAGGGCAAGACCGTTGCTATCGAAGGCGAGGTCGCCCAGATCAAGCAGACCAGTGGTCCCACCATCTTTACCATCGTCGATGAATCCGGCACCCAGAACGTTGCGGCGTTCATCGAAGCCGGTGTCCGTGCCTACCCTGAGATCGAGCTCAACATGGTAGTCAAGGTCATCGGCGAGGTTATGATGCGCAACAACCAGCTCCAGATCGAGGCCGATGCAGTCTCGGCGCTGGCCGGCGATGAGGAAGGTGCCGTGCGGGCACGGATCGAACAGGCCCTCGATGCCCGTGCCGAACCCGAGAACATCAAACCGCTCGTGAAAAGCGATGTGCTCGACGCCCTCATGCCCGAGATGCGCAAGGTCGCAAAGATCATCCGTAAGGCGATCTTTACCGCCCAGCCCATCATCCTCCGGCACCATGCCGATGCCGATGGTATCTGCTCAGGCGGTTGCCATCGAGCAGGCAGTAGTCTCGCTCATCAAGGAGTCCGGCGGGGACTTCGATGCCGACTACTACCTCTTCAAGCGTGCCCCGTCAAAGGCCCCCTTCTACGAGATCGAGGACATCACCCGGGACCTCGACTTTGCCTTAAAGGACCACGTCCGCTTCGGCCAGAAGATGCCGCTTGTCATCCTCACCGACAACGGCTCCACCGAAGAGGATGAAGCCTCGTACAAGATTGCAAGCGTGTACGACATTCCCTTTGTCGTGATCGACCACCACCACCCGGACGCAACCATCGACAAGTACCTCATCGGTCATGTCAACCCGTACCACGTCGGCGGCGACTTCGGGGTCACGGCCGGGATGCTCGGGAACCGAAGTGGCCCGGCTCATCAACCCCCGGGTCGAACCCGCAATCAAACACCTCCCGGCAATTGCCGGTGTCGGCGACCGGAGCGAAGCGCCGGAGCGGGCCCTGTACCTTCGCCCTTATCCGCGACCAGTACTCCGAACAGGCCTGCAAGGACATCGCCCTTGCACTCGACTACGAGCAGTTCTGGCTCCGGTTCAACGACGGCCGCGAGATTGTAAAAGACGTGCTCAACCTTGTCGGGAACAAAGAGCGCCACACAAAACTCGTCGGACTCCTTGTCGAAGGCGCGAACGCTATGATCGAGGACCAGATGAGCGCCTGCATGCCCCACGTAGTCTCGCGGGTGCTCACCAACGGCGCCCACCTGTTCCTGAATCGATGTGGAGATCCATGCCCACAAGTTCACCTTCCCCCCGCCGGGGAAGACCTCCGGGGAGGTCCACGACCTGCTCTGCAAACAAAACGAGGGAAAACCGGTGGTCACCATCGGTTTTGGCCCGGACTTTGCCGTGCTGCGGTCCCGGGGCGTTCACATGAACATCCCGCAGGATGGTCCGCGATCCTGCACAACGAGAATCCCCGGCGGCTGGAATCTCCGGCGGCGGCCACCTGGTGGTCGGCAGCATCAAGTTCGTGGAAGGCATGAGGGATGTCGTCCTCGAAGCCCTGATAAAGAAGATCGGGGATGCCCCGGTACAGCAGGCATAATCTCCTTTTTTTTAGTTTAAATTCCCGCAATCCGCCTCCCGGGACGGAAAAAACACGGCCGGTTACGGAGTTGCGTGAATCTGCGCCAAATCTGGCCGAATTAAATAGTTTCTGGTCAGCATAGGGCCGCAGTTTCAAAAAAAGGCATGAATTTAACCTGTACCGTCCGCTATATATAAATAGGAGATGCTCTATATGATTGGTTAATGCTGAGGCGAGATATGTCAACAAGTAAGCAGTTACGTGAAAAGTATAACGAAACCCAGCACAAAATCGTATCCTATCTTTCATCAGGGATAACCAAAGGCAAACACTACTTCAAGTCAAAATACATTGCAAAAGATCTCGGGTTGTCCCCCAAGGAAGTGGGAACCAACATGGCGATCCTTGCCGAGATGTGCAAGGAGCTCTCAATCATCAGGTGGAGTTATTCGAACAGCACGACGTGGATGGTCACGCCCCGTGCCCTCTAACTTTTTTACTTTTCCCCACCTTCTTCTATACATATGCCAAAACACGAGTTTGTTGCAGCCATCGATTTTGTCGCAGACATCAACGAGGTAAAAGACTGCCTGATGTCCCAGGACAACACGCAGGACGAACCCGGAGCCCTCTGGTTCAACATCGATATTCCCAAGGGGCATGAGTTCAGGGCCGGCGACCGCGTACGGGTCACCGTCGAGAAAGTATCCTAAAAAAATAGTCCAAAACCAGGCCCGGGCATTACCGAAGCCGGTTACGATGTCGTGCCTTCCGTTACATAATACCGGTAAGGTGTTTCAAGATCGATCCGGAACGAGTCCACGTTGGACGTGGTGATGATCATGTACATCGGGCCCGAGGCCCGGACAATCTTGTACATGCTGCCCGGGAACTGGATCTCCGCACCCTGCAGCACGGCACCCGTTGTTGCATCGCAGACCACCATCTTAAACATTGCATACTGGGGCCTCCTTTCTGCATTTACCGTCATATTGACTGCCCATACTTCGTACGGCACGGTAAATACCTGGGTCAGTCCTCCCCCGACTCCCTCCATATAAGCAAAGGTCACGCTCCTGTTCTCCCGGAGCGGAATGTCCGATGCGCCGAATGCCTCCATGTGGTCGGGGAGATGGATCTTCGGGTATGTGAACGGGTTGCTTGTGTACGTGATGCGGTACGGGGGAGCCGGCTCCTGCGGGGTAGTATCTGCGACGGGCACGGTGCGGGGTGTAGCCGGTTACCGCCACGGTCATTTCAGGAGACACGGTCGGGGTAATCGTGATCTGCGGGGTCACGCCCTCATGGGATCCCGGTAAGAGGACCATAAACGAGTCGGGGCGGACAAGTACCGCGACCAGCAGGAGAACGACAAATCCCCCGATAAGTGTAAGAAGATCCCCTTTTTCCACACATACTACTGTTTATCATTCCATAAAAACCGTAAGGATCTGTCCGGAATTTCCGGCACGCGGCGTGACCACCTGAACCCGCCCCAATTAATATTTAACCGGATATATCCCTGAAAATATACCGGATGATGCGGGAACGCTTTAGTATCGCCATGATACATATTGATGATCATGGAACTCCCCGGGCTCCGGACATGGGTTATTTTTTACCTGATCTCCTTTGTCGTCCTCATGTGGGCAGCCTTCCTTACCGCAAGCGGTACCATGCTCTGGGTGAGCCTGATGCTTGTGATAGTCGTTATCGGCATCAATTTCATAACCGTCTATTCCCAGTTAAAACAACAGGACGTCGCGCAAGGCGCTCCAGGCCGAATTTACCAAGGGAATCGGGAAAAATGCAGAAAAAGAAGAGGGAAAAACCGCCGGGACAGTGACCGGGTGCCGGTGCATCAGTCTTTTTTCGTATAGACCTTCTGGAGGGAATTGACCGGGGTAAAGAGCCCTTCGACTTCGCGCCCGAGATACTCGGTCTTTCCCATCACGTAATATCCCCCGGGGACAAGGGCGGCATGGAACATCCGTGCGAGTTCGTCTTTCTGTTTTTCGGTAAAATAGATCGTCACGTTCCGGCAGGTGATCATGTCGAGATAACGGGAGATCGGCTGGCCGCTCATGAGGTCGTGGGGACGGAACCGGATCAGTTCCTGCAGGTGCGGCTTTGACCTGGTAATTACCGTCGGGAAGTTTCGTGAAGTGCCGCTGGACCTGTGCGGCAGAGAGTTTTCCCATCGCTTTCTCCGAATAGATCCCTTCCTTTGCCCTTTTTAAGACGACCTCGTCGATATCGGTAGCCGTGATCTGGCCGGAGAGCGATTTGTCCAGGGCCATCATGTCGTGGAGGATCATGGCGATCGAATAGGGCTCTTCTCCCGTGGAACAGCCGGCGCACCAGATCCGGACCGCTTTCCTGCCATGGAACAGGGCCGGCAGGATCTCTTTTTTGATGAGGTCGTACACATCGGCGTCCCGGAAGAATTCGGTCACGTTGATGGTGAGCGCATTCCTGAGGTTTTCGAGCTCCGGCGGGTGCTCGTGGAGGTACCGGCAGATAATCCGGGTAGGTCGTCGTTGCTGTCGACCGCATGCGGGAGAGCAGGCGCCTCTTGATGTAATCTTCCTTGTAATTGTTGCACTGGATCTTTAATGTCTGCTCGATAAATCGCTTCAATGCGGAAAAACCATCGTCAGTCGCTGTCATGGGGTACTTCCGTTTCCTTGGGCTAACTGCACCGGCGGGAAAACCGGCTTAATAACGTGAAGCGGGATTGGATCTGTTCCCGCTTTTACTCGGTATGGAACTCCTCCATCATCTTGCTGCAGCGCTCGGCCATGGCGGACAATTCGGCAGAGGCGCTGGCGATCTCTTCGGTCGATGCGCTGGTCTCCTCGGCAAGTGCCGCCATGTCTTCCATCCGCTGCTGGTTCTCTTCGTTTGCCGACTTGACCGATTCCATGCTTGCCATCAGGCCGGAGGTGGCCTGTGCCTGGTTCTCGGTGGCCTTGGTGATCTCGGTGACGCCGTTGGAGACGATATTTGCCTCGGTTATGATCCGGTTTAAGGACTCCACGGTCTGGTTGACACTTGCAATCCCTTCCTTGATCTCGTCAAAGGAGCTCTGGATGGAGGAGGCCGTGACCTCGCTCTTTGTCTGGATGGATTTAATGAGAGTCTCGATCTGGGAACTCGCCTTCTTGGACTCACCGGCAAGATTCTTGACTTCACCGGCAACGACCGCAAATCCCCGCCCGTGCTCGCCCGCCCGCGCCGCCTCGATTGCAGCGTTCAGGGCAAGGAGGTTGGTCTGGTTGGCGATATCGGTGATCAGGTTGACGATCTTCGAGATCTGCTGCATCTGCTCGTTTAACGCCGTGATCTCGTCCACGCTCTTTTTCGAGATCTTCTCTACGGACTGCATCTTGTCGGTCGCAGTCTTCCCGATACCGGCTGCCTGTGCGCCTTCGTGAGCGGCCTTTTCCGCGTGGCTCATGACCTCGTGAGAGGTACTGGCGATCTCTTCGATCGATGCGGAGATGTCCGAGATAACGCCCGAGACTTTCTCGACATTTGACAGCTGCGCCTTTGCATTGTCGGTTGCTTTTTGCGAGGAAAGGGCCACCTGCTCGGTCGCCTTTGCGATCTCCTCGGTCGATTTGATGGTGTCCTTTACGGTTCCGTCCAGCTTACGGATCGAGGTCATGAGGTCGGCGATAACCTTGTGGATCGTCTCGATCGAGGTATTGAAGTCTTTCTTGAGCCGGACAAGCGGGTCGGCATCGTCGATGCTGAGGCGGCAGGTAAGGTCGCCGGCAGCGATCTTTGCAAGGCCGGACTCGAGCTCGGTAGCGCTTGCCGAGAGCAGTTCTGCGCTCGCTTTTGCCTCGTCCATCATGGCCTGGATCTTCTTCTCCTGCGCCCGACGGGCAGTGACATCGACATAAACGCAGAGGATGGTCGTGATGTTCTGGTTGGCGTCGAACATCGGTATGCCGTACTGTTCGAGGATGTGCGCCCCGGTCGGGAACTCGATGGTGATCTCGCCGAAACTGCGCTTCTTTTCCGAGAGCACGGTCTTGAGGCCCTGCCCGGTCTGGGCCGTGATCTTGAACTCCCGGGCGCTCATCCCGATCAGCTTCTCTTTCGCGATACCGGTCAGGCCGATGTACGCCTCGTTTGCCATGAGGATCTTAAACGACGCGTCCATGAGCATGATGGGCATGGGGTTCTGCATCACGATGGTATCGGAGCGCTTCCGGAATGCCGTTGCCTTCTCCATCTCCTTTGCAAGAGTCTCCTGGCTCCTGCGCTGCTCGGTTACATCGTTGTACACCAAAAGAAGATTGGCAATCTCGTTTTTGCCGTCGAGAAGCGGCATCACGTACTGTTCGAGGACGCGGGTGCCGCTCGGGAGGTCGACCGTGACTTCCCCGAATGCCCGGCGCTTCTCCTGGATGGCAACCTTCGCGCCTTCTCCTTTCTGCTCCCGAATCTTGATCTCGCGCAGGTTCATGCCCCGGATCGCATCCTGCGTGTACCCGCTCATCTTGAGATACGAGGGATTTGCCAGGGTGACGGTAAACGAACGGTCCGCCATCAGCATGGGGATAGGGTTCTCCTGGATGATGGTATCGGAGATCTGGCGGGCTGCAACAACCTCTTCCATCTCCCTGCGCTCATCGGTCACATCGTTATAGACGATGAGGATACTCTCCACGCCGCCTTTGGGGCTGGGAATGGGGATGCCGTACTGGCGGAGCCGGCGGGCTCCCTTCGGGAATTCCACAACAACCTTCCCCATCGGAACGAACTCCGTTTTCGAGCACCTGCTTTAACCCGGCCCCGGTCTGCTGGAGCACCTTGAAGTCGCGCAGGTTCATTTTGACGAGCTTGTCCCGGGCAATACCGGTAAGGGTGGCGTAGGCATCGTTTACCACGCGGATCCTGAATGTGGTATCCACGAGCACGAGCGGCATCGGGTTCTGCTGGACGATCGTCTCTGAACGGGCTTTGAGCCGCTCTATCTCGGCGTTCTTCTGCTTTTTCCCGGTCAGGTCGTCGTAGAGGATGACAAGTGAGGTGACATTGCTCTCCCCGTCAAGTACCGGGATACAGTACTGTTCGAGCGTATGAACGCCCGAGGGGAAACGTTATGGTCAGCTCCCCCACCGCACGGTGCTTTGTTTCCAGTGCAGTCCTCGCACCTTCACCGGAACGGTCCGTGATGGTAAAATCGTGGATATTTGTCGAGATGATATCTTTCTCCGCGATCCCGGTCATCGCGATATACGCGGCATTTGCCTCGATAATATCCAGTTCCGGTGTGGCGATTAAGCATCGGCACCGGGTTGTTCTTCTCCATGAACTCCAGCCGCCGTTCGAGGATATCGATCTTTTTGGTATATTCCCCGGCATCCGCCGGTGCGGGAGCCCCGGTCTCCTGCAGCCGTACAAGAGCAGTATTCACGGCATCCACAAGGGTTGCATATTCGCTCCCGAAATTGGAAGCATCGAGGGGTTGAGTGGCCTTTTTTGCCGCAGCCCCTTTCAGCGCCAGTGCCAGGTCTTCGTTTAATTGCCGCACGTGCTGTGCAATCTCGTCGGGCGTGTTGGTGCGTGCCGTTGTCGCACCGGGCGCTCCTGAAAACAGTGCTTTTCTTCCTGGTCGTTGTTCTGTCATTGCATCATCCTCCACAATCACACCATGCTACCGGGCCGTATCAGCCGGTTTCGGGCATGATGCCCGATGCCTCCCCATTCTCGTGGCCCGTATTGCCCAGCCGGGAGAGCACTTTTTCCAGATCGAGCCAGATGACCAGGTCCTTTTTTGAGGTCTGCCCGTCTTCTACCGGGATTTTAATAATTCCCTTGACAAACTGCGAAAAATCCGATGCGATCCCGGCCCCGATATGCTCGATTTCGGTCTCCGGGACCTGGCGGACACTGGAAACGTCGTCGAACAATAATCCCGACATTGCTCCCTTTTGCCGCATCGGGGACAAGGACGATGATCTTCTGGTTCTGCCGGATCTCCCCTCCAGTCGAGCCCGAGGAGAGTATTGAGGTTCATGATATTGGTGATCTCTCCCCGGAGGTTAATGACCCCGGAGATGAACGAAGGTGCCCGGGGGATCGGGGTGATCGGCATCATCTCGACAATCTCGCGTGCCAGGTTGATATCCAGTGCATACCGTTCCCCGCCGAGTTCGAACTCGACAACGTCAATTGTTGCAGCCATGTTTCACCTCATCCGGAGTGGTTCCGGCGTATCCGTGTGCGTATCTCTCCACGAGTCCTATGCAGTCCATTTCATCACTTCATCGGCAATTTTTTTGTATTCTTTTCCGGCGGTGCAGTCTGGAGAGACATGCGAGATGGGCATTCCCTTCTGCTGCGCCTCGTAGATCTCCGGGGAATAGGGGACAGTAAATACGAGCGGGAATTTCTTTTCGGTAGCACCAAGCATTTCTGCGAGACGTTCCCGCTCCTGTTCGTGCTCTTTTCTTTTGCGATCTCTTCTCCCGTCGGTGCCGGCCTGGGGGAAAACACTGCAAGGAGCCGGCTGATAAAGTCGCCCTTCTCCTGCGATCCTGCCGCAGGGAGCGGGACCGGTTTTATCGTCTGCTTCGCCCCAGCGGGAGAGGATGGCCATGTCCGCCTTGACATCTTTTTCGAGATCCTGTTTCATGTCGGAAAAGATGGTAAAGAGCGGGCCGATACCGTTGAGGGCAAACGACCCGGAATCGAGCGTAACGATGATGCGGTCCGCGGCATAGAGCCCGTTTATGACGAACTGTCCCATACTCGGGGGCGTATCGATCAGGATCAGGTCGTATTTGTCCTTTACCGGGAGAAGTGCGTCCCGCAGCACTTCGGCCCGCGAGGCGATCCCGTACAGGTAGGGCTCCGCTCCGACAAGATCGAGGTTGGAAGGGGCGCAGTCTACGCCGGAGGCAGTCTGCCGGATAATCCCGGTCATCGTTACCTGGGGAAAACCATCGACCCGGCTCATGAAGACATCGTACATGTTCTTCTGCACCGATTCCGGGTTGATGCCTAAACCGGCAGTCGCGTTGGCCTGCGGATCGCAGTCAACCACCAGCACTTTCTTTCCCGCTAATGCACAGAACCCGGCAATATTCAGGCACGACGTGGTTTTGCCGGTTCCGCCTTTATGGTGGGAGAACGTGATGGTTGTTATACTATCACCGAACTGAACTTTGTGGAAGATTCCTTTAATATGTTTGCTTTTTTTATCCGATATCGGGCCGGTTTGCCTTTGGATCCATGGGGAAATGCCCCGGCCATTCAAAAAACTCAGGCACCCCCCTGCCCCCCACCCCCCCACACTACAAATGAAACGATCAGGACCGATCGATTGTTAAGATCGGTCGGGGCGACCTCTTCTGTTCACGTTTCATGACAGGTGTTTTTTTGGACTTTCCTACGAGACAGGGCAATCGGGCCGATTGTTATTTTACCGGTCGGTCCGACCGATCTCAGTGAACGGGTCGGGACCACCCCCTCCACCGCACCGATCATGGGTAACCCCCGTGCCCCCCACCCCCCTCACCACAAATGAAACTGATCGGACCGATCGATTGCTAAGATCGATCGGGGTAGCCCCCTTGAGATTGCATCATTGCATTTTCTTTTTATCTTCCAGAGACGGGTTTTGGACTGTCTTTTAATCGTCATGTTATGCAGGCCCGGAGGCACCGACAGGATCTTACCGGCACGCTTGACAGGTTTTTTATGGCAGCAATCCGACAGAACTGTATGAACGGACGTGCATGCCTTGTCCCGCTGGCCTGCCTTGTTCTCCTGCTTGCAGCAGCCGGCTGTTCGACCCTCTCGGTGGGCGATGTCTCGTACGGCAACGGGAACCTGACCGTGGCAGTCACCGGTACCGGGTCCCCGGAGACTATCGGCGTGCAGGTCCGGGTCTTTACCTTAGAGGACTTTCGGGCAGCACGAACTCCTCTCAACGGGCACGACAACGCAGCTTCACCGGAAAAGAGAATACCATAGATCTTCCGCTCTCCCTTTCACCGGGACGGTACAAGCTCTATGTATACCTGGTGCGTGACGGCGAACGCGAGACCGCGGTTATCCGGGATATTACGGTGTGATCCTCTTGGCAGGTAATTTTCCCCATCTTATCCCGGCTGCACGCGGCCTTGTCCCCGCCGATATCGTATACCGGAAATGCAGAGATCTTCGATACATTCTCCTGTACCTGGGAGCATAACGATCTCGCGGTAAAGGACGGCATCATTGTTGGCATCGGCCCCGGCTACCGGGGTGTCCGCGAACGCGACCTTTCGGGAGCATACCTCGTCCCCGGCCTTATCGACGCCCATGTCCATATCGAGAGTTCGCTTCTCGTGCCGCAGGAATACGCCCGGCTCGTCTCGGCACACGGGACGACAACCGTAATCGCCGATCCCCACGAGATCGCAAACGTTGCCGGGGCAGCGGGGATCGAGTACATGCTTGCCTCGCGGGCCGGCCTGCCGGTCGATATCCGGTACATGCTCCCGTCCTGCGTGCCCGCGACACCGGCCGATGTCGGCGGGGCAACTCTCGATGCAACAGCACTTGCTTCCTTTGCCTCCCGGGACGGCGTTTCCGGCCTCGGCGAGATGATGAACGTTCCCGGGGTGCTGGCGGGAGACAGGGAAGTCATGGACAAGATCGGGCTTTTTAGGATCCGCGACGGCCATGCACCGCTCCTCTCCGGAAACGACCTCAATGCGTACGTCCTTGCCGGGCTCCAGAGCGACCACGAGTGCACGGCCCTTGAGGAGGCTCGGGAAAAACTAAAGCGCGGGATGTACATCTTCATCCGCGACGGCTCGACCGAGCACAATATCCCGGCCCTCGTGCCCCTGGTGACCCCGTATACCGTGTCCCGGTGCTCGTTTGCAACCGATGACTGCCACGCCGATCTCCTTATGCGGGAAGGTCACATCGACCGGTGCATACGGCTGGCCGCAGAGTGCGGGCTCGAACCGGAGACTGCGATCCGGAATGGCCACGCTCTCCGCAGCTGAGCGGTTCGGCCTTACCGACCGGGGAGCCCTTGCGCCGGGCCGGCGGGCCGATCTCTGTATTGTGAGCAATCTCCGCCCGTTTACGGTACAGGAGAACGATCTTCTCCGGCACTCCGGGAAACACCGGCCCCGTGAGCACCGCGCCGGCTCCCTCTGGAAGACACGGTCAGGTGCCGGGTCCCGGCCCGGGACCGGATCCGCATTGACGGGACAGGAAAAGCCCGGGTGATAGGGCTTGTCCCCGGCCAGATCCTCACAGAATCGCTCGAATACGATATCCGATGCCGCAGACCTTCCCGATACGCACCGCGACCTCCTCAAGGTCGTTGTCTGCAACCGGTACGGGAAAGATAAATCGGGAACCGGGATCGTCCACGGGTTCGGGTTCAAAAAAGGTGCAATCGCCGCGAGCGTCTCCCACGATGCACACAATATCGTTGCCACCGGTGCGGGGGACGACGAGATCCTTGCAGCGAATCGGGGCCGTGATCCGGTCGGGCGGCGGGATGGCCGGCGGCAGACGGGGACACTATCGCCGTCCTGCCGCTCGACTGCGCCGGGCTCATGTCAACGCTTCCGGCAGGGGATGTCGTCGGGCATCTGGATGAGCTCCGCAGGATCACCTCGGGGATGAGCGGCATCGCGGAACCGTTCATGTACCTGTCGTTTTTAGCGCTCACGGTCATCCCTGCCCTCCGGATCACAGACCGCGGGCTCTTTGACGGTATCGGGTTCCGGGACGTGCCGGTCTTTCTGGACCGGTGACCTGCACCGCAAAATCTCTTGTGCTCATTCCACGGGTTTTGCATCCGGGATCGGCGACCGGTTGCCGCACCCTCCCGGACTGCATAAGGTTGATATCTCCCTATTCCTATGAGTAATAGCATATGCATATCCCCAGCCCTGAAGAGCTGCGCTCTCGCCGCGAAACCCTCGGTCTCAGGCAGACCGAAGTGGCAAAACGGGCAGGGATCAGCCAGTCAATGGTGGCGAGGATCGAAGCGGGAAGTGTCGACCCCCGGGTCAGCACGCTCAACAAGATCATCCTCGTCCTCAACAATGCCGAGCCAAAGAAGATCGCGGCCGGCCAGATCATGCACACGCCGGTCCTCTCGGTCCCGCCCCAGGCAAGCATCACCCAGGCCGTGGAGATCTTTGAAAAGAACAACATCTCGCAGCTGCCCGGTGATCGAACGGGGTATTCCCGTAGGATGTATATCGGAATCGGTCATTGTCAAGGCCATCGAGCAGCAGCGCCTTCACCACACGCACCCGTTCATGGTCCGGGACTTCATGGAGCCGGGTTTTCCCACGGTTCCCCCGGACATGGATGTCGAGACCGTGGTAAACATCCTCCAGCAGAACCATGCGGTGCTCGTAGTCGAAGGCCGGCAGGTAAAAGGCGTGATCACCAAGCACGACCTGATTACCCTGATCGTCTGAATACCCGTACTTTACGGGCGCTTTGCTATCACGGGAAACCAGCGAACCGTTTTTTTAATTAACCCTGATTTTTGCCCCGATCAATTTGGAAAAGGGTATATATAGAATGTGTAAAAGAGGAATGGTTGTGGTTAACCACCACAATGGAGGATACAATTACATGGCTGAAACAACTGAGCCCACGGAGATCAGCAGCGGAATGGTTATCGGTATCGGTGTCGTCCTGTTCGTAGTGATCGTCGGCATCTGGTACCTGTTCCTTAAGTAAATAAAAAAAAAGAAAACTTTTTCACAGTTTTGATACAAGGTCCCGGAGCACTGCTGCCGGGATCGGGGGCCTTTACCACGCTCGATGCGAGGAGGACACCGTCCGTCCCGAGATCCACGGCGATCTTCACGCATTCGCCGCACTGGATGCCGGCACCGGTAAGGACTTTCACATCCTTGTTCACGGCATGGACCGCCTGCAACCGACCGCCGGATGATCTCCGGGTTTGCCTTCGAGACCGAGACGCCGCTCCCGATCAGTTCCGGGGGTTCGATGGCAACGTATTCCGGCATCAGTGCTGCGGCGGCAGCGCTCGTGACATCGTTGTTCGTACAGACAACCGCAGACAGGTTCTGGCCGTGGAGCGCCCGGACTGCCGATTCGATATCGGCAAGGGTGAGGCGCCGTTCGGAATGATTGACGAGCGAGCCTGCCGCTCCCGCGACCTTTCAAGGACTCTGCCGTGATATGGCCGGTATGGGCCCCGGGCTCGTACCCGTCCACGTGCTGGGCATAGACGGGGACGGCGAAATGGTGGGCGAGCGGGTGGAGGTCGATATACCCGGGCGCCTACACCGATGGTGACGCCGCTCTCGCGGCTGACAAGCTGGGCGGCGGTTGCGATCTGGTGGGCACGGTTGCCCATGCCTTCCTTGTAGGTCTTGAGGTTTACCAAAATCAGGGGCGACGGCATCGTATATCAGTCCTCGTGCATGAGGAGTTGATCCCCGACACCATTCAACCTTTCGCTCGCCGTTTTTTGGCCGCTTAAGGGGATCACTCGTCCTTGAGGCCCCGGACATAATGGCCGGTCGTGATCCCGCCAAGGGAGATCTCCCGTATCCGGTCTTTGGGCGTTTTTTTGCTGCCTGCCCCTTTCCTCTTACCCGATTCACCGGGAGCGAGAGCTTTCGCGGTAGACGGTAACCATCTCCCGTGCATATGCCCCGGGCCGGCCCCGGGCATCGATCACAAGGGAGTCAATGCCCGCTGCAGCAAGGTCCGGCACAGCCTCTATCAGGCTCGTCTCGGCTGCGTTGAGGATATGGCTCCGGCAGGCGCCGTCGGTCCGGACCGGGAGCAGGTGGCCGGTCTCGTCACGGATCCCGATCCACCGGTTCCGTGCACAGGATCCTCCTTTCTTCCGGCAGGTTGACAGGAGGGCGTGCAGGCAGTCCTCGGTCACCATCGTCTCCAGCGAGCCCTGCACAAAGACGCCCAGCTGCGGCCGCCCGGTATCGTTCTGTCACTGCCCTTGCAAGAGCCTGCGAATCTCGCTGCCGGAGAGTTCCGGGGAGAGAAGGAGCCACCCGAAGTTCTGGCGGGCAAACACCCGCACGGTCTCGGCGTTAAAGACAGTTCAGGCCAAACGACCCGAAAATGACCGATACCCGGAGCAAGGGCAGACAGGGCAGCGGCGGTGCCCGGGTTGTCGGTCATGCAGGCATCGAGGCCGGCGGTCACGAGCCGGGGAAGGAAGGATACGGAGCGCTTCCATCTCGGCCCCTTGCGTGATCCGGGGCAGTTTCCAGACAAGGCGGCAGTGTTTCTTCCGGCACGGCTGCAAGGGCTAGCCCTGATGGCAGCCTCGGTCCTGACCAGCCGGTCCTCGTCATGGATCCCCCTCCGGCACAGGAAGCTGTCCGGCTCGAAACAGACCATGGCAGCACCGGCTGCTGCCCCGGCCTCGACCGTTTCGAGCATATCGGCAACGAGGACGACCCCGCAGCTGTGCCGGGCACTTCCTGCAGGAGCCGCAGTGCCCTCCCGAAGCCGGGCAGTATAGTGTTTGAGGCGCTGCTCTGCGGCCCGGGCATCGGCCGGTGCCGGCCGCGATGCCGCAACCAGCTCCGCTTCTGCTTGGGTAAAGAAGTCCCGCCGCACCTGATTGATCCCGCTGACCGGTGCAAACCGCGTCCCGTCGTATTCGAGCGAGCGCCCGGCAACGGCAAACGGGGTGCCCCCGGTCTTTGTAAGCTGCTCTGCCAGCTGCTCGCGGGAGAGCGGGCGCGACCGGGCCGGCTCCATCGTGAGACCGGGCGTTCCTGTTACGCTTACCGGCGATCTCCCGGGCGGGCGGATAGTGCCTGCGATTGAGAGGTGCCCTTCGGCATCGACACGCACGGACAGGTCGACCGGCACCGGGTGGCGGAGATCCGGGGAGGGTGATCCCACAATCTGCCGGGCGCGTGCGGCAAGGTCGAGCGAAGATGTCAGGTAGACCCGGGTCCCGGCAAGTACCGGGCGGGCGACAGTCAGTTCGATCCCGTCCTTTACTGTCACCGGTTCGCTGTTGAGGGAGCAGCCCCACGAGGCGGCCGGGTGTTCGGGGTTGTGAAAGAGGATACCGTCCCCGGGATGCAGGGCGATGGGCCGGTCGGGGGCGATGGTGACGGTCCGGGCCCTCTGGTCAAAGCGGGTCACCTTCCCGATGCACAGGCCGCGGTTGTCCGGCCGGTCCCGCGCCATCAGGTCGCGGAGCCGGTCGCCCATAAGATACCCCCTCGTGAACTCGCGGTTGAAGGCAAGGTACAGGTCGCGCTCTGCAGAAGGATCGGGGACGAACGTGCCTGCCGCTACGGCATCGAGCGCACGCCGGTAGGTGGAGACAACGGTCGCCACGTACTCGGGGGACTTCATCCTCCCCTCGATCTTGAGCGATGCAACCGGCGAACCTGCTATGCGGCCGAGGTCCCGGTAGGTCATGAGGTCCTTTGGCGAGAGGAGGTAGTGTTCCTTTACCGGTACCTCGTAAAGGTCGGCGGGCCGTCCGTACTTGTCGGTCTTTCCTTCGACAAGGGTGTAGTGTTTCCGGCACGGCTGGGCGCACATGCCCCGGTTCCCGCTCCGTCCCCCGATGACCGATGAGAGCAGGCACTGTCCCGAGTAACTGTAGCAGAGAGCCCCGTGGGCGAATATTTCAAGGCCCACGGGAATGTCGCGGACCGCTTCTGCGATTCCTTCGATCTCCGTAAGGGAAAGTTCGCGGGCAAGCACGATCCGGGAAAATCCCTGCCCATAGGCCCACCGCACCCCTTCGGCATTGTGGATCGTGAGCTGAGTCGAGGCATGCAGGACAAGGCCGGGGACAATCTCCCGGGCAAGGGCGGCAAGGCCCGGGTCCTGGATAAGGACGGCATCGGCCCCCAGCGTATACAGGCGGACAAGGTATCCAACGGCTCCGGCGAGTTCCCGGTCGTGGATCAGCGTGTTGACCGTCACGTAGACCCGGACTCCCCGTGCATGGGCGTACGCGATTGCAGCGGCAATCTCATCGTCGGAGAAGTTCTTTGCAAATTTCCGGGCCCCGAACTGTTTCCCGCTTATGTATACAGCATCGGCTCCTGCGGCAATAGCCGCCCGGAATGCTTCCGGCGACCCGGCAGGTGCAAGCAGTTCGGGGATTTTTGTGGGACCGGGGATTATGGATTCTGACATGCGTCCTTCCTTTCTTATGAGAACAACAACCGTATAACACCGAGGGTGGCAAGGGTGGTTACGAGCCCGGCAACGATATATCCGGCCATCGTGATCGCAAACGACCTGCCCTCGTTCCACCCAAAGAGCCAGGAGACCGGTGCGCAGATATAGACACCGATTAAGATCTCGCACGGGAAGAGGCCGAGGATGCCGTACCGGTCGAACATCCGCGACCGCGTGGCAATGGCATGGACCCGTGAAAGGAGCCCTGCAACGCGTTTCGAGGTATGACCGATAACATCGAGGACACCGTAGATCCCAAGGAAGATCCCGGCCTCGATGGCTGTTGCAGCGCAGAAGACATAGGTGGCAGGGAGGCCAAGGCCGATACCGATGGGGATCGCTCCGTACTCGATGAGAAAGGCGCTTGCGATGAGGCCGTATACCGGGGCAAGGGGAAGACCAAGAAGGATGGCGGCACCGAGCGGCAGGACAATTGCGGGGATAATGCATGCGGCAAGTGCCACACCGATCCGCTGAGCCGCTGCCAGAACTGCTGCCCGGTCCATAAGAAAACAAACATACTGTCTACCCGGGAGGGGATAAACCGATATCCCCGAAAAAAACGGCGCAGGCGCATCTTTTTGTGGCGCGGGGGCGAACGCTTCAGGTACATGCAGATCGTTGCCTCGCTTACCGATCCGATGCTGGCCGGCCGGGCGCAGGAACAGGGGGCTACCATGGTCGAGCTCCGCTTCGACCTGATCGACGGCGACCCGGTTGCGGGGGTACGGCAGTGCAAAGAGCACTGTTCCCTCCCGATTATCGCCACCTACCGCTCCGCACTGGAGGGCGGCCGCTACTTCGGGAGCCCGGAGGAGTGGAAGGCAAAGATCGCCCCGATCATCCCGCTCGTGGAGTACGTTGATGTCGAGCAGCAGTTTGCAAGGGAAGCCGGGCCGGTAAAGGAGGCAGGAAAACAGATCATCGCCTCCCACCATTCGGCACGGATGCTGCCGCTCCATGTGCTCTTTGTGCTGGAGCAGGAGCTCCGGGCCTATGGGGATATCCCGAAGATCATCGTGACCCCGGAGAACGAGGACGATGTCCTCAACCTTGCGGCATTTACCCGTGCCGCAAAGAAGCCGATCTGTACCGGGGTTATGGGGGAGCGATTCCGGTACGCCCGTGCCATCCTCCCGCTCTTTGGTTCGGAACTTGTCTATTGCCACACGGGCGAAGCAACGGCTGTCGGGCAGTACTCGGTCGAAGAGTTCGTGGCCCTCAGAAAACTGCTGGCCTGAATACCAAAACTTTTTCATTGAGGGGTGGGGGCCCCTTTTTACCCGGAGCGGGGAGGTGGGGGTTCGGTACGAAAAATTCCGGATGGGGGGTATCTCTTAATCCGGAGGTGAGGGGGGTACCCCCACCCCTTCAAGCGATCACCCCACCCCCCTTGTCCGTGACCGGAGGGGTAGTCCCCCCTCCCCGTCCCGCCGGACGCTCCACGCGAAATACACCTTTCGGGACTGGAATGGTGGGGGGGTAGTCCTCTCATTTTTGCCGGACAAGGGGGGTGGGGGTCTGTCCATGAAAAAAGAAAACCGGGGGGAGGGGGTTACTAAAATTTTGGAGGGCACCCCCCCTGCCCAAAACTTTTGGGGATGGGTGGGGGGGGCCGATCTATTTTGAGAAGCGCCCATTTGCGACAGAAAATATTCCGAAAAATAGCGAGGGACGTACGGTGCTGAATTGTTTACGGCCCCTGTAGAGGGAATGGTCAATTTTTTTAATTAAATCATGATGACATTTGCATAGGTTTAGTATACAGTTATAAGAATAAAATTTAAAATTACAATTATGTCTATTGGTCATGATGAGATAGGTATCTCCCTTATTATTTTAGGAGTAAGTCTTGTTGGATCCTTGCTAGGTAATTTTGTTGCAAATACAATGTTTGAAGTAAAACAAAGAATTGAGGTTGATTATCCTAATATTAAAGAAGCAATCCCTGCACTATATCGCCGAAGTGTTATACTGTATTGGGGGTTTGTATTTTTTGCGATAATCTGCATAATCGGAGGATGTATTCTAATTGCGTCATCGTGATTCCATCTGCTCATATGTCTACTGTACCTTAAGTTATCGACATAAATTGGTTGTATTATATTAAAAATGAAAATTTTTAGATCCTAATAAGGAAGTTTTGTAAGGACATATCATAAAATGAAAAATGCGAGGGATGGGATTCGAACCCAAGAACTCCTGCGAGACCAGGCCCTGAACCTGGCGCCGTTGACCTGGCTTGGCTACCCTCGCGCCTGATGATTTGCGCCTTAATAGATTATGTGCACGGTGTAATAAAGGTGCGGGAAAATATGGGGGTTTGGGAATATAGGGGGGTGCGGGCGGGCCGGCGGGTAAGGCCGCCCTGGCAGGCAAAGGCGGTTAGTGCTTCTGCCCGTTCATGTATTTTTGAGTTCCCGCTCGCGGAGCTCGATGCGCCGGATCTTCCCGGAGATGGTCTTCGGGAGCGAGTCCACAAACTCGATCGCACGCGGGTACTTGTACGGCGCCGTTACCCTTTTGACATGGTTCTGGAGTTCCTTGACGAGCGCCTCTGATGGCTGGACACCGGACTTTAAGATCACGAACGCCTTCACGATCATGCCCCGGATATCGTCGGGCGTCCCCACCACTGCAGCCTCCTGCACGGCCGGGTGCTCGATGAGCGCACTCTCGACCTTCGAAGGGGACCGATCCGGTAGCCCGACGCCTTGATTCACGTCGTCGTCGCGGCCGATGAACCAGTAATAGCCGTCCTCGTCCTTGTAGGCCTTGTCGCCCGTGTAGTACCAGCCGTCGATAAACGACTTCCTGTTCTCCTCGGGGTTGTTGAGGTATTCCACGAACATCCCGACCGGCTTCGGGTCGCACTTTATCGCAATTCCGTCCTTCTTCGTGGATGCCGACCGGCTTTCCCGTTCTCAGTCGTGGAGCTCTATCACCCAGCCGGGCGAGGGCTTGCCCATCGACCCGAACTTGGGCTTCATGCAGGGGAACGTGCCCGATCGAGAGCACCATCTCGGTCTGGCCGTAGCCCTCGTAGATGGTCAGCCCTGTTGCATCCTTCCATGCCTTGATGACCTCGGGGTTGAGCGGCTCGCCCGGCGCTCACGCAGTGCCGGAGCTCGGTGAAATCGAACTTGTCGAGATCGGCGAGGATCAGCATCCGGTAGATCGTGGGCGGGCAGCAGAAGGTCGAGATCCCGTACCGCTCGATGAGCGGCAGGAGTTCGGTTGCATTGAACCGGCCGCGGATATCGTACACGAAGATTGCGGCGCCCTGGAGCCACGGGCCGTAGAGTTTGCCCCACGCGCTCTTTGCCCAGCCGGTGTCGGAGAAGGTGAAGTGGAGGTCGTTCTCGTGGACATCGTGCCAGAACCGTGACGGTGACGATATGGCCGAGCGCATAGCTCTGGCAGTGGAAGCACCATCTTTGCCTCGCCCGTGGTGCCCGAGGTAAAGAAGATTCACCATCGGGTCGGTGGCTTTCGTCTTTTTCATGCCGGGGAGATTGACCAGTTTTGCCGAGACCGGTGCCGGGTAGTCGAGCTCTACAGGATAGCTGATCCAGTGCTCGCGTTTCCCGTCGACCATAAACCGGCAGGTCAGGGACGGGCAGTCCTTTGCGATGGCATCGATCTTGTCTGCCTGGTCCATCGATGTGATCACCATCTTGATCTCTGCGGCAGTTGATCCGGTATTTCAGGTCGTGCTCGGTGAGCATCGTTGGTGCCGGGCAGTAGACCGCCCCGCGCTTGATAAGGGCAATTGTTGCGATCCACCATTCGGGGACCCGCGGGAGCATGATCATGACCCGGTCGCCCTTGTTGATGCCGTACTTGATGAGCATGTTCACGATCTGGTTGGAGAGGCGCATCAGATCCCAGAAGGTGAACTTCTTCTCCACGCCCTTCTGGTTGGTCCAGATCATGGCAAGCTTGTTCCGGTCCTTTTTGGCCCAGGCATCGATCACAGTCGAAACCGAAGTTGAAGTACTCGGGGACATCGATGTGGAAGTCCCGGTAGGTTTCATCGTAATCGGTCATGTTCGGTACCGGTCCGCCCTCGGGCTGGCCCATGCAGGCAAGGGTTCGCTGCACCAGCGGTAGAGAGCTGGCTGGTGCATGCTTCCGCGATCCAGTCGGACCGTGAGATCTTCTTCTGTTCGCAGGCCCTGTCGATCTTCTCTGTCAGGGCATCGTCCATGGATACCGAGTACCGCACCATGTCTTTACTGTTTGCTGGTGCACCTAATGAGCGTTTTGATATACCGGTGCACCACATTGGCAGATCTCCCGGACCGCATGTATGCACGAGTTATCAGATTGCGAATGATTTTTGCACCATGCGGAAACAAAAAAATACGCATATGCCCCGGGACCGGCACCGTTTCCCGTCATTGGTAGCAGTGGTTCACGAACGGGCCGGGCTCGTGCCGTATCCGTCAGCACCACCACCACAATCACTGCTGACGGGCAGGAAGGATTCCTGCGGGGCCGTCCGGCCCGGCCGACAGGCGCACCGGCCGTCTATCCGGTCACAGAGATAATTATGGCAGGATATTTGCGCCCCTGCACGCATTTTCCCGGAAAGCATTTATCCTGCACCAGCTGCCCCAAGGAAAGCATTTAAACCATCCTCCAGATATCCCGGGATCATACAATAGGCGGAAACCGGAATGGAAGGGGCAGCGGATTGGGAGAAAATTCCCTTTGTCCCCCGGCACAAATGCAGCCGGAACAAACACCCCGATACCGTTCCAGAAAACGCAGTGCGGCAGGACAATTTCACCTGTCCTGCACCCCGCCATGAGGTATATACATGAATGCCGAAATAAGCAGCCTGACTAGCCAGGCAAAGGGTTATGCTGAGGTATTGGACCAGCTCAGAAATGAGATGAAGACCGTCATTGTCGGCCAGCGCGATGTGATAGACCGTCTTTTGATCGGGCTTTGTGCCGACGGCCACGTACTCCTTGAGGGGGTACCGGGCATTGCAAAGACGCTCACGATCAAGACCCTCTCGCAGTGTATTGACTGCAGTTTCGTGCGGATCCAGTTCACGCCCGATCTGCTGCCTGCCGATATCATGGGCACGAAGATCTACAACCAGAAGGACTCCACGTTCTCCACGATCAGGGGCCCGGTCTTTGCCCACTTCGTGCTTGCAGACGAGATCAACCGGGCGCCGCCCAAGGTGCAGTCCGCCCTTCTCGAAGCCATGCAGGAGCGGCAGGTGACGATCCAGGGCGAGACCCATGCGCTCCCGAAACCGTTCTTTGTGCTTGCAACCGAGAACCCGATCGAGTCCGAGGGGACGTATCCCCTGCCCGAGGCGCAGGTGGACCGGTTCATGTTCAAGGTGCTCATGACCTACCCGGAGAAGAACGACGAGGTCACCGTTCTCGACCGGTTCACGGAAGGGACCACGATCACCCCGAGAAAGGTCGTGACCAAAGAGAAGATCCTCGAGATCCAGGCCTTCACCCAGAAGGTGTACGCCGATGCGGCGATCAAGAAGTACGCCTGCGAGCTCGTGGACGCTACCCGCCACCCCGATACCTACGGATCGAGGAGGCAAAGTACATCGCACTCGGCGCTTCGCCCCGTGCCACGATCTTTCTAGGTTCTCGGCGGCAAGGCCCATGCGCTCCTTGCCGGCCGCGGCTATGTGATCCCCGAGGATGTCAAGGCCGTTGCCCACGACGTGCTGCGGCACCGCATCCTCCTCACCTACGAGGGCGAGGCGGACGGGGTAACAACCGACCGGATCATCGACCGTATCCTCGGTGTCGTCAAGGTGCCGTGATCGCCATGACCCATGCAGTGCAGATGCCGGGCAGGGCATTTTTCCTGTCCGAAACAAGCGGTTCCTTTGCGGGGGAAGAAGAATGGACGATCGTGCCGAACTGATCCGGCAGTTAAAAAGATCGATCTTGCGACCGGCATCCTTGTCGAAGGGCTCCAGTCCGGTCCGCACCACTCGGTCTTTAAGGGGCAGGGCATCGAGTTCTCCGAGATCCGCGAGTACGTGCCTGGCGACGATGTCCGCTCGATCGACTGGAAGGTGACGGCACGCTACAGCCGCCCGTTCATCAAGGAGTTCACCGAGGAGCGCGACCAGACCTTCTACTTTGTCGTGGACATCTCCGGCTCATCAGGGTTTGGCTCGGATACCACGAAACAGAGAAAGATCCTCGAAGTGACTGCAAGCCTCGCCTTTGCCGCAATAAAGAACAACGATCGGATCGGTTTAGTGCTCTTCTCTGACCGGGTGGAGAAGTTCGTCCCGGCCAAACGCGGGAGAAAGCACCTGGCAAACCTCTTCAACGTAATGATCGACCATACAGCAGTCTCGCAAAAGACCGATCTTGCCGCAGCGGCCCGGTTCCTTGCCGGCGCACTTTCGCGTCGGTGCTCGATCGTGATCCTCTCGGACTTTGCATCACCGGACTTTTTCCTGCCGCTCCGGATCCTCCGGCGCCGCCACGAGGTGCTTGCAATCCGGGTTGCCGACCCGCGGGAACTCGACCTGCCCGATGTGGGATTGATCGAGCTCGAAGACCCCGAGACCGGCGAGCAGGTTCTCGTTGACACTTCAGACCCGGTCTTCCGCGAGCGCTACAGCGAGCTCGTTACGGAGGCAGACCGGCGCCTGCACGCGGATTTCGCGAAGAACCGGATCCCGGAGGCGGCGCTTTTGACCGACGAATCCTACGACATACCGCTGAAACGGTTCTTTGGCGGGGTAGCAAAGAGGAGGGCTGGCTATGTCCGGGTTTTATGAGCCGGCCTGGCTTTTTGCCCTCCTCTTACTCCCGGTGCTTGCCGGGGTCTACTGGTATATCACCCGGAAAAAGAAGCAGGAAGCAATTGCCTTTTCCCGGATAGCGTTCGTGAAATCCGCGCTCGGCGATGCACGGAAATCGAAACGGGCACACATCCTCTTTATCGTAGCGCTCGCGGTCATCGGCCTCTGGTATATCGGCCTTGCCGACCCTCACATCCCGCTCGAACAGACAAAGGAAGGGACAAACGTCATCCTTGTCCTCGATATCTCGGGCAGTATGCAGGCAAGCGATTACCAGCCCACGCGCATCGAGGCGGCAAAGACCGCTGCCGAACAGCTGGTGCGCAGCCTCGACCCGAAGGACTCGGTCGGGGTTATTACGTTCCAGTCCGGTGCAACCACGGCCGCGTACTTAAGCCAGGACAAGGACCGGGTCATCGAGAAGATTGCCGCAATCCAGCCGAGCAGCGGGGAAACCGCAATCGGCGACGGCCTCGCGCTCGGGGTCGATATGGCCCAATCGGTACCGAACAAGAAAAGCGTGATCATCCTGCTCTCCGATGGCGTGAACAACGCAGGCGTGATTACTCCCGACGAAGCAGGTTGCCCTTGCAAAATCCGCATGGCATCCCGGTCTTTACCGTGGGCCTCGGGACAACGACCCCGACCGATTCCTCGGCTACGACTGGCTGGGCAACCCGCAGTACACGCAGCTCGACGAGAAGACGCTCCAGTCGATCGCCGACCAGACCGGCGGGAAATACTTCAAGTCGGTCGATGACAAGACCCTAAGGGAAGTCTATTCGGGCTTAAGTTCCGATATCGTGCACGAGAAAGAGGACACGAGCATCAAGGATTACTTCATTGCAGCAGCCCTCGTACTGCTCTGTATCCTGAGTTCTGGCTCCGGTACGGCAGGGGGCGGATCATCCAATGAAGGCGTGGCATGCAGGCATTTTCCTGCTCCTTTTTGCTGCAATGCTCGTCCCGGCCACGCTTGCCGCCGGGATCACGATCACGTCCGATCAAGACGGACTACTACTTTGCGCTCGGGGACACTGCCGCAATCTCGCTTCCGGTCTCAAACACCTACGATCACGATATAGACGGGACACTCCAGTTCACGACCGTAGAACAGCTCCAGAACACCGGTTCGAGCTTAACGAGCACCAAGAACCGGGTCTATACCACCACGCTTCCATCAGGGAAACTCATATCTCAACATCAGCGCCGGGATTTCAAACACTCCGGAGTCGATCCAGATCCAGGTTGCCTTCCAGTATTCCGATCCTTCGGCAACCCAGGTGACGCTGCCGGCGATTACGGTCCACTTCGTGCAGGACCCGTCGCAGCACGCACAGTCGCAGGGAGGACAGCAGACGAGCACAAGCGGAGCTGCAACCTCGGCGTTCGGGTCGAGCTCGGTCCAGATCGTGCAGCAGTCCGTGTCGGTACAAGCAGCAGGCAGGGCGCGATGCATCGCAATCGTCTTCCTCGGCACTCCAGAATAACCAGATGTCGCAGGACACCTCTGCACTAAAGGAGCAGCTCCAGCGTGAGGCGGCGGAAAAGGAGCAGGAAAAGAACGCATTCAATTCGGCCCTCGATGCTGACCCGCTCGTACAACAGGTAAACGAGACCCTTGTTGCCGATGGCTATTCCCGGGCGTCCGTTGACACGAATCCCACATCCGGCTCCGACGGTTCCTTTGCCATGACGTACCAGAATGCCGCAGGAGAGCAGGTGAATCTGAACGGTGCCATGACACAGGGTGTCGTCCCCTCGGTAACCGAACAATCGGCGGCCGCCCTCAACGTGACCGCACCGCTTGCGGCAAATACTACCTACCAGTCGTTTGTCCGGACACTCGGCGACAAGGGATACTCCCGGAATACCACGCTTATGAACGTGACACTCTCCGGGGCAATGGTGAACGTGACCTACCTCACGGATAAAGGGACCCCGGCGTTTGTCAACGCAACGGTCGAGAACGGGAACGTGACGGAGGTCTCGCTTGGCCTGAATGAGAATGGGCCGGACTACCTGCTCATCGCAATCATTGCGGTGGTTCTTGTTATCGCAGCGGTCTGCGTGTGGCTGATCTGGCGGCGCCTGAAGGCAAGAAAACCGGTCCCTCCCGCAGGCTGCCCGGCAGGTACGGCCGGCTCCGGTCCCGCTCGATTATCGCAAAGAAGGCCCTGCGCCTGCTCGCAGAGGCTGAAGCAGCCTACCACCGCCACGAGTACCGGGACGCATACGGCCTAGCCGGGCGGGCAGCCCGGGTCTTCCTCTCGTACGACCATGGCGACCGGCGCGAGCTCACCAATGCAGAACTCGTATCCGTTCTTGCCGCATCCGGCCGGGCCGGTTCCGATACCATAGCCACGCTCCTTGAGCGGACGAGCGATGTGGAATTTGCGAAAGGCATGCCGGATGAAGGAGAGTTTACCGGGATGGTAACAACGATCCGGCGGATGGTGACCGGAAAATAACGGTCCCGGGCCTGACGGGGAACCGGACCGTGGGATACGGTCTCCCCGCAATCATTCGTTTTTTTTAACAAGCCTTTCCCGGTCACCGGTTAATAACAAACCGGTTGAGTTCGTCCTGGTACTGGTAATCGAATTTCCAGGCCTCATCCTGAAGCAGGGTCTCGAATATCATTATCACGGATTCAGGGGAACGGGTCGAGTATTTTTTGACCGTCGCCACGATCTTCTCTGCACAGGGAACAATATCGCTGCCAAAGTGATGAGTAAACTTTCGGGAATATTCATCAGCCTTCTCTTTGTCGCAGGTGGCTTCGAGCAACAGGCACCATTTCGCATACCCACAGCTGTAATACAGGAGCAGTGCGCGGATCGGTGATCTTACCACGGACATTTTCCTTGTTTTCAAGGAATTTTGACAGGCCTTTTATTGCCTCTTTCGCGTTATCCGAACAGAATTTTCGGAAATATTTTTTTATTCCTCGATTCAACAAGGGGTTCAAAAACCGGCTTCCTGGAGCGCAAGGGCAAGATCGTGGAGCAGGCGGGGATGGTCATCGTCGGTTTGAGGGTTCGCCACGATATAGGGGTATCCCTCGTTCCAGAGCAGCAGGTGTACGATTTCATGGGCAACGATCCGTGCGTCCTCGGGGGATTTGGGATATTTTTTTAAAATGATCGTGTTAGTTGCCGGTGAGGAATTCCCCTCTTTTTTTGCATACGTATTGATAGTCCAGGTAATGGTTATGGCATCGATGGCAGCTTTATTGTCGGAATAAAATGCGAGAAAAGCGCTGTGTTTCTTACAGAGATTTGACACCATTAACCGGGCAGCTGAATCGGTCAGTCTTGTGGTAGGAGAGGATTTCGATCCAGCGTGCGATTTTTTCATAATGGCCTTTGGCGTGGGAACCAATAAGCGTTTTTCCCGGTCTCACGTTCCCGAATAAAAGCGGGCCCGGATTGTCACCGGATCATCTTTGGGCTTTTTCCCGAATCCTGACATAAAAAAAGACAGCGCGAAGGTAATGGCACAAAAAAATCAGAACTGGAATCCCTTGCCCGAGGGGGTTCCCCACGGATCCGAGGTAAGTTCCTTTACCACGGCAGCGGCAAAGGCCTTTGCCGCCTGAGGACCGTTCGCGGTAATGATCCGCCCAGTCCTGTACTACCGGGTCGTTGAGCACGACCGCATGCCCCTTCTTCATCTCGAAAGACCGCAGGTCTGGCTGTTGTATACCGTCGCCTTTTTCTGTTTCAGGATACCGGAGCGTGCGAGTACCACCGGGGCAAGGCAGATTGCAGCGACCTACCTTGTCAGGTCTCTGCAAAGAAGCCGGCCAGGCGTACGAGCAGTTCGTCCTCCCACAGGTAGGTCTGGCTCCCCGATCCCCCTATGACGATCAGGCCGTCGTAGTTTTTCGGATCGATATCGTCGAACGAGAGATTGGCATTCACTTTTGCGCCGAGCATCCCGGTGCAGGTACCGGGACGGGTCGAGGCGATATCAAAAGAGATATTTGCCTGCTTGAGCGCAGCCATCGGTTCCGCCAGTTCTTCGTCCCGGAATTTCTCGGGAGCAACTGCTAGTACGACCTTCATGGTATCCGAATTTCCCTGTGATTATATTTGAGGATTGTCACATTTGCATGGATCTGCCATGCATTATCGGGAACCCCGGTCGGTTTCAGGAAAGATCTGCTGCAGCTTTTTCAAGCGACGCCACCACCCTGCGCCGGAATATATCTCGGTCGATTGCGGTTGCCGCGTGCCGTTCGAGAACCATGATCCGGTCTGCCTGTGCGATCAGGGTATCCATGGCGCACGCGGCAAAGACGAGTGATGTCTTTTGGAGTTTCCCTCGATTCCCGGCGAGGATCTCTGCAAGCGGCGTGACCTCGTTTCCCTGGAGGCAGCTACGGGCAAGGAAGGTTTGCCGCAGCCCGGTCCTCGTCGATAATGAGGAGCGGGGCACCGCGGGCGACTGCGTCCTGAATCTCGGCCGCCATCGTCATCGACCCGCTCCCCGCCCCGTAGGCGGCCTTAACCGTACCCTCCATCCCGGGTGGTAGTTCGGAAAAGAACATACTCACATCAGCCCCGGCAAGTTCGCAGCCGGTAGCCTCGGCCCCGCAAACGCCCCGAACAGTCACGATCAGTTCGCGCCCGTCACCGGCCGCATGGTCGTCCTGTCCTGCTACGATCCCTTCAAGGAACGTGGTCTTTCCCTGTGCGTTCGACCCTGCTATTGCAAAGACCTCCCGCTGCTTTATCCCGAGACCGGTAACGATCGTGTGGCTTGCGGGCAGTTCGATTTCGACAGGCCCGAGTTCTTTTGGGCAGGCAAACGGGATGTTTACCCCGCTCTTGGGGCCGGCGGTCCTAAAGTAACTGCGGTACTGCGTACACTGCCGGGCCGGCCGGGCCCCGTCTCCGACAAATGCCACGAGCCCGAGCGATGGCAGCGATTCGCGCAGGAGCTGCTGGTCGAGCGAGGCAATCCAGGCCGGTTCGAGGACCCGGACCGGGAGGGTGCAGGCCATTCCCGCGACCGCATCGCAGAGGGTCGCTGCCTGTTCGCAGAATGTTCCGATGGCCCTGGGCGTGAGGTATTCAGGATACGGTACGGCTCCGCAGAGGACCAGGTGGATGCCCTTGTAGTCCGCGAAGTTTCTGGTATCCGCGTGCCAGAGATCGGTGGCAAGTGCAGCCGGGGAGGCGGTGAGGGTATAGGGCTCTACTGTCGAGGCATAATACTGAGGGAACCGCGTCCCCCGCCCGCAAAGCGGGCCGAGCGCCGGGTCGGTTGCCGCCCTCTGCTTGATCCGTTCGATGATAAAAGCAACGGCCCCGTTTGCCCCCCGGGGATCGAGCGGGATCTCCCGGGCAAGCGGGCGGCGGACAATGATCGGCAGGGAAAACCGGAGTGCATCGCCATCGAACGAGCGGACTGCATACAGGGTCACGCCCGGTATTGCACAGACCGTATCGACAGTCCACCGGTCGTTCCCGGGAAGGGAAAGGAGCGCCGCAATTAAAGGATCCGGGCTGCCCACATCCATGATCCTGCATTGGCGTTTTGGCATCAAAAACCCGGTGCTGTCATTTTGTGTCGGGCGGGAAGCGTTTATCCCTGAATCCCGCCTATTGATAGGAGCGAAATACTATCATGGCAGCTCCCCAGTTCCTCCCGATACCGGAAAAAATCCGTGCCCTTGCATGCGAGACGATCAGCCGACGGGTGGGCCGGCTCCCTGTTGCCCGTGACGGGATGGAGGTGAACGCTGACCTTGTTGCGGTCGCCATGGAGTGCCTCAACGCCGAAGTCCTCCGGACTCTTCCCTTAAAAACCATGGAAAAAGGCGAGCGCACGGTCCCGGGCCTTGGCGACTGCCTCTCACAGCGGCTGGGCGGCGACCAGACAGTACCTGCCGCAGCCGTTGCCGCGGTGCTCACAGATGCCGGCCTTGCCGAACCGGCAGATATGCTCGATACAAAGACCCGCACGCAGATGAAAGGGATCCGGCTGATCTCCGCATGGACCTGGCATATCGGCTCGGGAGATCAGGGATCTGCAGTCAGTCCGGCAAACGCGGGGGGTGCTGGCGATGCATGGCTTGCCCGGTGCCCGGTCTGTAAGACCGGCATTCTCAACCGGGTTGAGGGAAAACGGCTCTTTGGGATCCCGCCCACCGATTACTACCTTGATTGTTCCCACTGCGGCGCCAAGTTCGTTCCCGAGAAAAACCGGTTCCGGCTCGTCTCGATCGCCCATATTTCCGATCCGCGCTGGCGCCAGTACCTCAATTCCGCAAAAACCGCTGACGACTGGGCGGTGCTCGCAAACCACGAACCGGAGAAAAAGCCGGCACCGGCTTCCCGCGTCAGAACGACCGGCTACCGTATCAGGGCACCTCACCCGGCAGCGGTTCCTGCACCGGCCCCCGTGCACCGGCCGGTACGGCAGGCACGGGCAATCGACGGCATCCCGGTTGCATTTTCCGCTCTCCGCGACGGGACGCTTGCAGTTCCCGGGGAGACCAAGACCCTCTATTTCCGGCCCCTTAAACTCCAGTTCCTCAAAGGCCTGCGCCACGACCTCTTCACCCAGTCGAAACGGACAGTGAAAGAAGCGCTTGCACAGCCGGCATTTTCTACCCTGGTAAAAGAGTCCGGTCAGGAACTTTCGAAGTACCAGGACAGCCGGCTCGGCCAGGTCATGGCAGATTTCCGGCTGCGGAGCAACCTTGTATACCGGCGGTTCCTGAACGCATACGGGGAAGAGGATTTTTCCTCATTCTGTCTCGCGGACGAGGAGGCCGGGCGCGCCAAGGGTATTCTCATGGTGTATGCACAAGGCCGGCTTTGCCATCTCGAAGGATGCCACGAGGGTTTTTCGGAACGGATTGACCGGGGGATCGGAGCTGTCATGTCCGATGCCTGTTATCTTGACGGGGACGAGACCGCGTGCAGGCTGAACAGCATCGTTACCGCCTGCCGCCCGGCAGCGGTTATCTATATCCACGAGATTTCTGATGATGCCGCGATCGATACGGCCGTAAACAGCCTGCGTGCCCGGTACTTTTCCGCCGGTACTGCATAACGGGGAGACTTGGTTTATCCCGTAATTACCAAAAAGAGGCACCAGAGCATTTTTCATATCATAAGAAAACATTATACTTATCAACACTGGGTACGGGGTTAGGGAGAAGATCTGATGAAAAAGTGTCCGCACTGCGGGATGAATATCCGGGATGATGTCGAGGTCTGCGGGTACTGCGGGGGCGAGATCCCGAAAGATGCTCCGGCGCGGTCCGCAGCCGGCCGCTCTTCATCGGCCCCGCAGCGGAACGTCCCCCAGAGGCAGGCGCCAAAGCGGGAGCAGGAAAAGCCCGCAGCGGAACCGGGAAGCAATGAAGAAGAGGAGGAAGACGGCGGGCTCTCCCGCGTCCTCCAGCCCGGTGAACAGATCCTGATCGGTTCCTTAAACGTCTCGGTAAAGAAATTCGCTTTTCATGCGTACCTTACCAACCAGCGGATCTTTCTGATAGATTCCCAGGAAAAGAAGATCCGCGTCACTGCAAAAGACGTTCCCCGTAATACCATTGCCGACAGCTCCGTCGAATATTCCGAGAGCTCCGACCCGGTAGCTCGTCCTCTCGGTGAAATCTGTCGACGATGATGATGTCAAGACCATGAAACTGGTCTTTACCCAGGACGGTACCGACCGTTCGGCAGAGGTCGACGACTGGATATCGATGCTGCATGAAGAGGCAGGCGGCAAAAAACAGCGCAGGGCCGCGGCACCTCCTGCACGGGAACAACCTGCCGAAGAACCTCTGATCGAGGAGATCCGGGATGAAGAACCGGTTGCAGCACCCCCGGCCCGCCCGGCAAAACCTGCGGCACGGCACGAGGAACTCCGCCCTGCCCACAAGCCCCTCAAGGAGCACGAACGCCAGCCACCGGTAAAACGCCTGATGCCGATCGTCCGTGAACCGGAGCCCGAAGAGCCGGAACCGGAGGTCCGCCCCCAGCACCGCCGTGTGCAGGTAAGGGCGGTCGGGGAACAGCAGCAACCGGTGAGATCCGATACGCTGCTCATAAGAAAACCTGAAGTTCAGACTGCTGTCCGCTCGGCCATGAAGAGCCCGGTCCAGCCGATGCGGCAGACAACAATCCGCCCGATCCGGAGCCCGACACCCGAACCCGTCCGCCGCCCGGTGCCCGAGCCGGAACCGGTCCCCGAAGTGACCCCGGTCGAGATGCCGACCATCCGCCGGCAGGTTGTCCATGAAGAGCCGGCCGAGAACCCCCAGTTCTGCTTTAACTGCGGAAAGAAGCTGCCCGCAGAAGCAAACTTCTGCCCCGGTTGCGGGACGAAACTGGGGCGTGCAAAGGCTGAGACAACTGCCACCCGGCATGCAAAGACCCTTCCCCGGATGCCCGCCCCCGCCGCTGCGGCAACGACCGCACCGCACCTCAAAAAACTTCCGCGGATCGAGGAAGTCCGTGATGAAGACGAGGAGGAAGAACCGCCCCGCAGGCCGCCCGTTAAGCGGACGCCCAAGGGGAGCGATATGACCATCCTCCAGAAATTCCTCAGGCGTTAGATTTTTTTTAATCTTCCCGGAAAATGCTGGAAGATCCCCCTTTATTATTACTCATAGGAATTTTTTTCCTGTCTGGACTTGCTTAAGAAGAAATGGTTATATGAATGCCAGTCTCTTTTATTAGTACGATTACGGAGAAAACCCGAGGAAATTTTCAATGAGACGAAATATCCAGATTGAAGCACTGAACCAGATCCCTCTGGAAAAGCAGCAGATCGAACTTGTCGAACGCAAGTGCCTCGGGCACCCCGACAGCATTGCAGATGGTATTGCGGAATCCATCTCCCAGGCCCTCTGCAAGACTTATATCGAACACTTCGGCGTCGTCCTCCACCACAATACCGATCAGGGCGAAGTCGTTGCCGGCGAGTCCTGCCCGAAGTTCGGTGGCGGGAAGATGATCCGGCCGATCTATATCTTAATCGACGGCCGTGCCACCAAGCAGTTCGACGGCGTTACCATCCCGACCGATGCAGTCGCGGTGGAAGCCGCCCACGCGTACCTGCACAAGATCCTCCCCGAGCTCAACCTGCAGCGGGATATCATCATTGACAGCCGGCTCGGGACCGGTTCAACCGATCTCCGGGACGTGTTCAAGCCCAAGGCCGGGAAAGTCCCGCGGGCAAACGACACCTCTTTTGGTGTGGGTCATGCCCCGTTTTCCGATGTGGAGACCAACATCAGAAACGCTTCGAACTATATCGACACAAAACTCCGTAAGAAATACCCGGCAATCGGACAGGATATCAAGATCATGGGGCTCCGCAACGGGAACACCATTACGCTCACTATCGCCTGTGCCATTGTCGACAAGTACTGTGCCGACATCAGGGAATATCAGGACTACATGACGCTCTTAAACGAGGAGATCACCAAAGTCGCAAAGAAGAGCACATCCCGAAAAGTCGTAGTCAACGTCAACACCGCCGACGATATCAAGAACAAGAGCGTTTTCCTGACCGTGCACCGGTACCTCCGCCGAGATGGGCGACGACGGTTCTGTTGGCCGGGGCAACCGCTGTAACGGGCTTATCACCCCCAACCGCCCGATGAGCATGGAAGCAACAAGCGGCAAGAACCCGATCAACCATATCGGAAGATCTACAACCTCCTCTCCACCCAGATCGCACAGGAGACCGTAAAGAAAGTTGCCGGTGTCGACGAGATGTACGTCCGGCTTCCTCTCCCAGATCGGCAAACCGATCGACCAGCCGCTCATGGCAAGTGTCCAGGTGCTGCCGAAAAAAGGCACTACCTTAAAGGAGATCAACGACGAGGTCCGGGAGATCGTGGACGACAACCTGGCAAACGTCACAAACATCACGGAGAAGGTAATCCGTGGCGAGCTCAAGACTTTCTAAAGCGAAAAAAAGCGGTAAAATTCCATCTCCTGCACCGGCAGGAAATCCCGCTCCTTTTTCCGGCATGATCCGGCTTGCCATCCCCAACAAAGGGAGGATTGCAGCACCGATCATGGACCTCATGGAAAAGAGCGGGCTCCACCTGCAGGACACTGCCGAGCGCAAGCTCATTGCCCGGACGCTCGATCCCCATGTGGAGATCCTCTTTGCCCGGCCGATCGATATCCCCGAGTACGTGGCAACCGGTGCTGCCGATCTCGGGATCACCGGCCACGATATGGTCTGCGAACGGGAGTCCGATGTCGAGGAACTCCTCGACCTCCAGATTGGCAAGGCAAAACTCGTGCTTGCCGTCGCGAAGACTCTCCCGTTACGAACGTAAAACAGCTCAAAGGGGCAAAGATCGCAACCGAGTTTCCCGTGACCACGAAAAAATACTTCGCGGCCCGGCACGTGCCGGTCACGATCGTTCTTGTCGGCGGGGCATGCGAGGCAACACCCCACCTCGGGATTGCCGATGCGATTGTCGATCTTTCGAGCTCGGGAACACCTTGAAGACCAACCGCCTTCCGGGTGCTCGACTGAGGTGCTCGTCACCTCGACATCACCTTATCGCAAACCATAAGGCGCTTGCGGCAAAGCGGGAGAAGATCGACGAGATCCATCTTGCCCTTGAAAGTGTGATCCGGGCCCGGGGCAAGTGCTACCTGATGATGAACGTGAAACGGGTGGCACTCGAAAAGGTGAAAAGCGTGCTGCCCGGCCTCTCCGGCCCGACCGTGATGGACGTCGCATCGACCGAGGATCTCGTAGCCGTCCACGCTGTGGTCAACGAAGAACGGGTCTACACGCTGATCAATGCCCTAAAACGTGCCGGCGCCCGCGACATCCTCGTGATGTCGATCGAACGGATGATCCGCTAGCATCATGAGAATCTTTCCCGCGGTGGACATCCTTGGCGGCCGGTGCGTCCAGCTCGTGCAGGGGAAACGGGAGAGTGCAACCGCATACGGCGATCCCCTCACCTGCGCCCGCCGCTGGCTGGATGCCGGTGTCGACGCACTCCATGTGGTCAACCTCGACGGTGCATTTGGGGAATCGGCAAAGAATGCCGATCTGATCCGGGCACTCGTCAAAGAGACCGGTGTCGAGATAGAGCTTGGTGGGGGAATTCGTTCGGTAAAAGACGGTGCCCGCTGGCTCGAAACCGGCGTTTCAAGGATCATCCTCTCTACGTTTGCGATAAAAGAACCGGAGAGTATAAAGACCCTCTCGCAGGAGTTCGGGAGCGACCGGGTGATGGCCGGCGTTGATGCAAAAGGCGGCGAGGTTGCGATCCATGGCTGGCAGGAGACCGCCGGCGATTATATTACCTGGGCGCAGCGGTTTGAGGCGCTTGGCGCCGGATACCTGCTCTACACAAATGTCGATGTCGAAGGGCTTCAGGGCGGGATTGCTGCTGAACCGGTCCGCCGGCTTATCCGGAGTGTGAAAATCCCGGTGGTCGTTGCCGGCGGGGTCTCGGCCCGGGCGGATGTCGCAGCCTTAAAGATGGCCGGGGCGTACGGGGCGGTACTCGGCTCGGCGCTGTACAGCGGAAAGATTAACCTTTCAGAGGCACTAGAGGAATCTCGATGAGAAAAGTTACCATTTCGCGGGAGACAAATGAGACCGCGATCACCCTAACAGCTCAATCCCGACGGGACGGGAAAGGTCTCGGTAGAGACCGGTATCCCGTTCTTCGATCACATGCTCACCGGCATGGACAAAACACGGCGGATTCGACCTGACCTGCAGGGCAAAGGGTGATCTCTCCGTGGACTGCCACCACACCATCGAGGACGTAGGGATCGTGTTCGGCGAAGCGGTCAAGAAAGCTATCGGCGACGGGAAGGGCATCAGGCGCTTTTGCCCATGCCATCATCCCGATGGACGAAGTCCCTTGCGCAGGTGCGCTCGACTGCGGGGGCCGCGGGTATCTGGTCTATACCGGCACGTTCGGGAACAAGACCCTCGGGAACATCCCCTCCGATCTCTTCGAGCATTTCTTCTACTCCCTCTGTATGCACGCCGGGATCACAGCGCACATCAGCTTTACCGGGGAAAACGACCATCCACCAGTGCGAAGGCAGGCGTTCAAGGCATTTGGCATTGCCCTTGGCGATGCGCCTATCCCGATCCGGCCGGGTAAAGGGCGTTCCGAGTACGAAGGGAACGTTCTAACCTGTCCGTTTCCTTTTTACTCACGGATTGAAGGTGATTGTTACGGGAGTCTTCCGGTACGACAACAAGTATGCGGCGCCGACAAAGGAGCAGCGCGAGCGTTATATGAAAGGGGATTACGAGGAGCACTGCTTCGGCCCCGATAACGAGATCATGGTGATCGTGTACGACGATGCAGCCTATCTCAAGGACGATACGGACGGAAACCGGATCCTTTTTACCGGGGCAAAGGACAAGGGGAAAGGTGTACGACGAGATCTCCCGCATCCTTGCCGAGCATGCCGAACGTGAGAAGGGAGGCAGAGAGTTTAAGAGCGGGAGCGAGATCTGATCGGGACCCCGGGATTCCTTTCGAAGCCGGGCAGCTCATCCTTTCAAACAAATTTCTGCATCCATACCGTATCGAACAGGACACCCTTTTTCCGGCCCACGTCCCGGAACAGCCCGCACTCTTCAAAGCCGTTTTTCTTATGGAACCGGATGCTCCCCTCGTTTTTTGAGGATATCCCCGCAAGGATCGTGGCAATGCCCCGTGCCTTTCCCTCCGTTTCCAGCTGCTGCAAAATTTGGGTGCCAAGTCCCCTGCCGGTCCAGTCGGGCCGGAGGAAATACGAGATTTCAGCCGTCCGGGCAAACGCCGTCATCGGGTTATAGGGACGCAGCATTCCGAACCCGGCAAGGTTCCCCTCTCGGTCCCGGGCAACTACCGAAGGGTACTCCCTGGTTGCTTCAAGAAAGAGATCGAAAAACCCGTACGGGACCGGCTGTTCGGGGTACGCTGCAAAGCTGTTCTCAATATAGTAATTGAAGAGGTCGATAACAGGCTCCCGGTAGCTCTCCGACAGGGGGACAAATACGATTCCAGACTGAGGTTCCATGATCCGGTCTCCACAGATAAACCGGGTAAATGGTATAGCACCTAAACTATTTAACAGTCATACCCGATACACGTAACCGGAAAAAAAACGATCACTCTTCAGGGGGATGGGGAAATGTCCCGGAGATATTTTGCCGGATCTCCGGGCATTTGTCAAATGCCCGCTCCAGTTCCTGAAGGAATACCCGGATATTCTGGATATCGCGGTCGTTTTTTAAGGAAAGATCCTGTTCGACTATCCTGTATACGGCTGCGTGATAGGCACGGTGCCAGTCGTACGCCCGTTTCCCGGCTGTTGTGAGATGCAGAAATACGGTCTTGTTATTCCCCTCAGGGTTTGTCCGTTCCAGGTATCCTTTCTCCTCGAGTTTTTTTGCGGTCTGGGAAATTGCCCCCTTGGTGATCCCAAGACGGGCTGCAAGCTCTGACATACTTTCCTTTCCATATCTTCCGACTGCATCGATCAGATGGACTTCCGAGGTATAGAGGAAGATCCCGTCACCGGTATCGACCGGTTCACGCTCGATGGCTGCGGCCTTGTTGAAAATCCGTATGAGGGTTTCCGTAATCCAGGGGGAGTCTTGAGGAAAGGTCTCTTCGGCAGGATTGTTTAGCATCTCTACCAATCTCTGATCGCTTTCATGAAAATACCTGTGGATAATCGTGGACAACAGAAAATAACGGATAATCGCAGAAGGCGCAATAAGGGAAGAAAAAAAGAGGTTGATTCAGTTGGACTTGGATGCGAGATCAACGTCTTCTTTCTTGATCGTCTTTCTGCCGGCGTGCTCAGCGAGCTTGTTGGCTTCCTTGGTGAGCTGGGCAATGTACTTCTCTGCCTTTGCTACAAGTGCCTCAGCTGCATCGCTGCCTACTCTTTCGGCTCCGTTCTTCTTTGCAATCCGTACAACAGCGGCGAATTGGTAAATCTGCCATTTTCTTACCTCAAAAAGAAAGTCTCTCGTCACATATAAAAACTTTCCGGGAAAATACCGCATATTGAGCACCAAAACGCGTTTGGAACGCATGCAGAACCGTACAGGGAAAACGCGCTTCAGTTTTGCGCAGAATATTTTTTATTCGAATATATCGGCTTTTCTTAAAAAAAGAGGCTCGTAAACGGGCGAAAATTTATTCCAACAATGCTGCTGCGAGCATTAGCGCATTGGCGTAATCTTTTTGGGCGCGCGAGGTATCCACAAATATTTTATCGATATTTACGACCGGCGCCCCATGTCCGTGCCCGGCTCCCAAAAAGGCGAGTGTTCTGAAGACCAGGTTGCCCGAGATCCCGTCGGGTGCGATGATAATCCCGCAGGTCTTTACCGCATCCTCAATCAGGATCTCGCAGTGCACTGCATTGCCCAGTTTTGCCACGAGTTCGGCATCGGCCATGGTCCGGTCCACCACCGGGTGCCTTCCGAGATCCCCAACCTCCCGCCGGAGAGAATACCTGCCTTTTCGGGAAGGCCGAACTTCTTTGCAATCGCCCTGCCCTTTGCGACAAGGGCAAGCTTGTCTGCTACCGTCCACCCCTCATCGATCCCGACCGGGGCAAAGAGGAATTTTTTCCCATCAGCGGTCTCAAGAAGGGCGATGCGTTCGAGGTGATCAACACCTGCACTTTTTTTAAGCGCCGCAAGGGTTGTATTTGCCGGTAGTGTCCCGCGGACCGCTGCACCGATCGTACCGTCCATCAAATCGGAGACGAGCGCCTTTTCCGGTTCGCAGCTTTCGCGAAGCGTGATATTGGCATGGCCAGCCGGTACCCGGACTGCCCCAGGCTGGCAGTAACAGGCAATATCGCTGGGGAGATCGACCCGGCAGGCACTTGCAATGACCCGGTCCGCGTCTTCTGCCGCACCGATCCCGATCGTTTTTCCCTTCTGCGTCATGACTCTTCAGGGGTAAGGCAGGTGATCCCGTTTGCAATAAAGTCAAAGACCTCTGCCTCGTTCCCATCGTACCTGACCCTGAGCCGGCGCGTGGAATCGACAGTGCCAATCTCCTGTGCGGTCATGCCGACTGCCGCAAAGCGCCGGATGAGTTCGTCCACATTCTCCTTTTTTGCGGTCAGGACAAAGCCCATGCCGGGGTACATCTTCACCCACTGCTCGAAGGTCATATGGTTTGCCGCAAGGTCGGGCTTTGGCACGTTGCCGAGATCGATCTCCGCCCCTTTCCCGCTCACTTCGAGGAGCATCCCGATAGTGCCGATAATTCCCGGGTTGCTGATGTCCTTTCCCGCGGTGACCAGGTGGTCGCGCCCGATCTCTTCGAGAAGCGCGATCTGGCGCCCGGACATGGGCGGCGGTCTTCATGGTGACCGAATCCCAGTTGAGGGCACAGGACGGGTGGACCCGGCCGACCAGATCGATGGCAGCGATAATACGATCCCCTTCCTCGGCCTTGTTCGAGTAGATGATCCCGTCGAGCCGGGCCGAACCGAGGATGGCGACATCGATCACGCTGTAGGGGGCATCCGGGTGGAGATGGCCGCCTACGATCGGCACGCCGAACTGGGCAGAGGCGTCGTGCATGCCTTTTACCACCAGCTTCGTGGGTATGGGTGTTCTTCGGCATCGAGAAGATGTCCACCATCGCGATGGGCTTTCCGCCCATTGCTGCAATGTCGTGGACGTTCACGAGCACCGAGCAGTAGCCGGCCCAGTACGGATCGGCCTCCATGAGGCGGCTCCAGATGCCGTCGGCGGCAAGGAGCAGGGCCTCTTTGTTGTGTTCGATCACCGCCGCATCCTCGCCAAACGAGGCAACGACGTGGGGCGCTTCGATCCGTAGCGCCTTTACCATCTCGCCGATGGCATGTTTCCTCCTCACTCCCTCGTATTCCCTGACCACCTGCGCGATCTTTGTCGTGGAACAGTCTGAAACCACCGTAGTCACCCGGTATTGGTAAAAAACAAAACCTTGTACGCTATGTGTGGGCTCATCAGAGATAATTTATTTGATGGGGGGTCGATTTTTGTAAACATGGAGTGGGCAGAGAAGTACCGTCCCGAGCACCTTGCGGATATCGTTGGCAACAGCACAGCCGTCCGCCAGATGGCTGAATGGGCAAAGACCTGGACCTTCCGGTCAAAGCCCCTGCTTCTCTACGGCAAGCCCGGGATAGGAAAGACATCCTCTGCCTATGCGCTCGCCCGGGACATGGACTGGGAAGTGATCGAGCTCAATGCAAGCGACCAGCGAACCGCGGGCGTGATCGAACGAATTGCCGGTGCCGGGAGCACGACTGCAAGCCTGACCGGCTCCTCACGGAAACTCATCGTGATGGACGAGGCGGACAACCTGCAGGGCACGGCCGACCGTGGCGGGGCAAAGGCGATCATCGAGTGCATCAAGAACGCCCGCCAGCCCATGATCCTTATTGCAAACGACCTGTACGGCCTCTTCCCCGGAACTCCGTCTCCGCTGCGAGCCGGTCCAGTTCAGGGCGATTCCCGCCCGCTCGATCGCTCCCCCGGCTCAAGTATATCTGTTCGGCCGAGAAGGTTGCCTGCTCGGAGGGTGCGATCCATGAGATTGCCGAGAGCGCCGCAGGAGACGTCAGGGCTGCGGTGAATATGCTCTATGCTTCCGCCATCGGGCGGACGTCCCTTGCCGACGACCAGGTACATACCTCCCAGAAGGACGAGCGGGTATCGATCTTTACCTTGGTCTCCGCCGTCTTTTCAAAGACGCCCGATGAGGAACTCCTCCGGCTCTCCTACGATGTGGACGATACACCAGGAGAACTATCGAGCAGTGGGTGGAGGGAAATGTCCACTTCATCCCCGACGCCCCTTCGGTGGCCAAAGCCTACCGCTTCGCTTGCCCGGGCCGACGAGTATATCGGCTACACGTACCGGCGCCAGTACCACACGCTCTGGCGGTACGCAACGGCCCTCATGCTCCTCGGGGTTGCCGATGCTGCCGGGGGACGGGGCATCCACGCCCGGATCATGCCGCCCGAGCGCTGGCAGAAGATGTCCACGGCAAAAAAGCAGAAGGCGATCCGGTATAGCTGTGCTCTCGCGTCTTGCCTCAACCATGCAGCTCCCGCAGGACACCCTCCGCGAGAAATATCTCGAAACGGTCTCGCTGCTTGTGGAGCATGATCCCTGAAACGTATGCAAAGGAGCTCATGCTCGACGCAGACGGGCTCAACTTCTTCCTAAACGACCGTTCCCGGGCCCAGGAGATCATCCGGGGGCTTGCAAAAAGGAGCGGGAGCAGGATCTCGAACAGAAAAAGAAGGCAAAGAAAACAAAACCCGCAGAAAAGGCGGAAGCTCCTCCAGCTGCCGAAGTTCCCCCGGTTCCTCCAAAGGAGCCTGAGCCCCCGGCACCCGAAACAAAACCCGAACCCGATCCGGCGGACGGGCCCGGCACAAGAAAAAAGCCACCGGCAACCCAGTCAACACTCTTTTGACGGTTTTTTAAGTGCGCCTGCGGTAATAGTGGAGCGGCACGCCGCAGTCCACGACTTCGCCCCCGTCGCCGTACCCTTCGAACCCGAGATGGTAGACCACGAGGTCGCAGTCGATCCGTTCTGCAAGTGCGATCAGCGGGGGGATCATCTCTTCTGCCGGCCGGATCGCATAGATCACATCGGCACCGGTATAGTGCGAAAGATCGGGTTCGAAGATATCGTCCCGGAAAAACGGGATTCCTGCCGGCAGGACAAACGGGCGGATATCCACAGCCCGGACCGGGATCCCTGCATCACGGATTTGCACGGCAGCGTCCGGGTTGTTCCCGATTCCCGCTTCGATCGGGTTTTTGTAGCGGGCTGCAATATAGGCGCCGACGCACTGCTCAATATGTTTAAGCCCGGCCATCCCATAGAATAATGCGATGCGGCTCAATATTTTTTGGGATCAGCTCTCTCCCGAAGGCCTGCAGCTGCCGGTCGGGAGGATGATCGCGTCGGTTACCGGTGTCCCCGCGGTGGTCGTGGAGAACCCGGTCCGTATCATGGGCTTTGTGAACGCGAGAAAACAGATCGACGCACAGGTACAGCTCGATCACCTCGCCTCCTATACGCACCAGCACCGGATGGACGAGCCGGTCCTCCTTGTCATCACCCAGGACCTCTTCAACCCCGGGCATTCCTCCCTCTTTGGCCTTGCCCGTGAGCAGGCAGGGGTAGCGGTGGTCTCGACCGCCCGACTCACCAACGAGTTCTATGGCCTCCCGCCCAATGACGATGCCCTGATCGACCGGCTGGTGACCGAGGGGGCCCACGAAGTCGGACACCTGCTGGGCCTCTCCCACTGCAAAAACCACGAATGCATCATGTTCTGCCCGGACACCCTCGACGAGCTCGACGGCAAAAAGAAAGGGTTCTGCGAGAGCTGCCAGAAACTGCTCGATGCGCAGCAGCAGTGCCGGATCGACCAGATCTGATCTTTTTCCTTTTTCGCAAACGATTATCTGGTGCGGGTGTCAACGGTCAGCATAGCCACCGCCTCGTGCGGGGTTCCCCGGGAGGTACCATGTTCAGCCGTGTCCTTGTTGCTACCGATTTTTCGTTTCACTCAGACCGGGTACTGGAGTGCATCGGCGGGATCCCGGGGATGAAGGAGATCGTCCTTGCCCATGTTCCTGCGGGCGGGCCGGATAATGATCCGACTGTCGGAGTGGAACTCAAAAAAAAGGCCACCCTCCTCGGGGCGTCCGGCATCCCGGTCCGGCCCCATCTCGTGCAGGAGAAGGCCGGGGACACTGCCGGTGCAATCGTCAGGACAGCGGCACAGGAGCGGGCCTCGCTTATCGTGATGGGAGCAAGGGGATCGAACCTGCTGCGCACGCTCATTCTGGGCAGCGTCTCCCGCGGCGTAATAGAAACCGGCACCACCGATGTCCTCGTCCTGCACTTCAAAGGCGAGGACGCTCCCGATCCTTCAGCGATGGAACCCTTCTGCAAAAACATCTTTTTTAAAATCCTCTGCCCGGTAGACTTTTCAAAACCCACCGCCGATCTCCTCGCATTCCTCTCGGACCTGCCGCTTGTGCGGGAGGTGATCCTCCTTCATGTACTGCCCGTACCTGCATTCGATAAGGACAGCGATGCACTGGAGGCGGAAGCCTATGCAAAACTGGGAGAACTAAAACGTGCATACTTCCGCACGGGCTGGGTGCGCACGCTCGTCCGGCACGGCGATCCGGTCCGGGAGATCGCAGACTGTGCCCAGAACGAAGACGTCTCGTTAATCGCGATCTCCCGGTACGGGAGCAGGGATTATGCCACAAACATCCCGCTCGGCCGGACCGCTGCCGGTGTAGCCGGGCTGGTGCAGCGCCCGGTTCTTGTCCGGTATCCCCTCCTCCATCTTGACGTGACCGCCCGCGAACTCGCCCCTACCGAATTTTCTCTTGCAGAACAGGTCTGGTCCGGCTACCGCGGGCAGAAAGCCGACCCGGCCACCGACCGGATCGTTGCCGTTTTTGTCGAAGGAAAACCCGCCGCAGTCGCCCGCTGCCGGCGGCACCCGGACGGTCTCGAAGTGGACGGCGTCTTCGTGCCGGACGAGTACCGGAACCGGGGATATGCCCGCAAAGCCGTGGAGGCGCTGGTCGCTGCCTGTGGGAAGGACCCGCTGTTCATGCACTCAACGCTTGCCCTGACCGGATTCTACGGCACGTTCGGTTTTGTACCGATCCCGGAGCGGGAACTGCCCGAAAGCATCCGGGCCCGGTTCGGGTTTGCAGAAGGAAACCTTGCCGGGGCAGACGCAGCGCCCATGAAGCGCCAGCCCGGTTAAAAAAGGGCTTATTCTTTTACCGGCAGGATTTCGATATCCATCCGGCTGATCTTTTCGTAGATCTTCTTTGACTTTATGATCGGCCAGAGTTCGTAGAGGATGACCGTGATCGGTTCCCACATCGCCGCCCACCCGATGATCAGAAGCGAGTCCGAGAGGAGCTGGGCACCGATATGGTTCTCCATCCCGGATACGAGCTGGCGGGCGAGAAGGGCGATGACAAGAAACGACAGGCCGATAAGCAGGCTCCATCGCCCGAACCGGAACTTTTCCCGGAATTTCCGGTCGGTTGCAAGCGCCCGGTACGCGAAATGGGTGTGGATTGCCGGGATAATCTTCTTTGCCTCATCGCAGTTGCACTTCGCGGAGGGGAGGTAGATGACGATCTTGAACTGCGTTTTTTTCGGGAAATCCTTGACGGTATCGACAATGTACTGTTCGGCCGCGGTATCGATCTCCTTTTCGTAGAACGGGGCCGGGTCAAAGGAGTTGAAGAGCTGTGGGATCGAGCTGAGCTTGATCTCGATTAGGATCTTCCCGTCCTTCTTGTGGTACATCGAGGCGATGTCCTGTAACGGCTCGGGCTCTTCAGGCATGATGGTAGTTCCTCATAGGGCGGCAGGGCCGATAAATCTCACGAACAAAGATAAGAAAAAAAGTGAGCGGGAAAGATTTACTCTTTGTCCTTGACGTACACGATGCCATCAGGCTCGCGGTAGTCGGTCTTGACAACGATCGTATTCGAGATCCGGTTGAAGACCCGTAGTTTGGTGCCGGGCATGGCGAGCCACCCGATCAAGCAGTCGAGGAACAGCACCGGGATGATCGCTTTCCCGAGACTCTCGATCGCGGCCGTGGTCCAGTGGATTTTTGTGCCGTCGCGGTTGACAACGCGGATGTTTAAGACCATCTTCCCGATGGACTGGCCCTTGTAGCTCTCAAAAACAGTCCAGTACAGGAAAAAGATGAGGATATCGATACTGAAATCGAAGAGGCCCAGGTGCCCGACATCCCAGAGGGCATGCATCTTCCAGTTGAGGGGTTCGAGGATGCCGCTTACTATGTTCAGGAACAGGATGATGAGGATGATATCGATAAGCCAAGCCCATAATCTGGTAGACCACTTCGCAAGATAGAGGGTCTTTCCCCGCGAGATTGCGGGCATGTCCGGTGCCGGAACCTTTTGTGGTTCCGCGGCCGGGGCCGGAGAGGGTTCGGTGGCCGGAGCCGGAATTTCGTCTGCCATAACAGCATGATCATATGCACCGCGAGTGAATGAAGGTTGCGAACCGGGAGGGGGTCTTGCGTTCCTGCCGAAGGTTTTTTAAGACAAACCCTTTTATCCCGAGAACAGAATAACGGTACAAAATAAGGCCGGACGTGCGTCTATGACAGAATCGGTCATTACAGAGTATGACGGCGGGAACCGCGACAGGGTTTCCCGGATCTACCGGTACGGGCCGGGAGGAGTCCGGGTCTACGATGGCCATGAGAGGCTCCGCAGGATGTACACGTTCTCCCCGGGCGAGAACACGATGACGGAGAACGACCCGAAAGCGCCATCAAAAATCTTCAGGAGATTTGTCTTCGACAACTACGGGATGCTCGAAGAGACCTTCTCGTTCGGGAACCCGCCCCGGACCTACCGGTACGAGAATGGCGGGCAGCAGATCGTAATGCGGGAAGGCGGCGATTACGGGGCGGTGGGAAAGACCTACTCGTTTGAAGGTTCGGGTGTTGCGGAGACCGCATTTGGCCGGGACGGGAGTATCGAGCGGGTCTTTGTCTTTGAAGGAGGCGAGGCGATCACCATCCGCAGGGGCGGCTGGTACGGCGATATCGAGCGAAAGCTTGTCTTCGACCGGATCGATCCTTCGGTCTTCCGGACACCGGACTCCTTTTTGCAGTTCCTTGCCTTTACCGACAAGAGCCAGCAGGAGGTCGACGAGGCGATTGACGAGGAGGTTGCAAAGATCCGGGCGGGGTCCGGGGGCAACCGGTATGCCTACACCGGCCCCCGGCAAACGGGCGGGGCTTCCGGCAGCGGGAGTGCGGGGCCGGACCGTGTCACCGGCCGGGGCAGGCCGGCGCGGGACGACGATTCGGGCATTGATTTCATTGCCGATGCAGACACGGTACGGAACACCCCAAGAGGCCCGCCGGGTCACGCGGACAGAGCGTCGGGGTCCCCTTCGAGGAACGCTGGCAGAGCGCAACGAATGGCAGAAGCGGACAGGCCTCCGGAGGGAGTGCCGGCATTCCCCTTCGACGAGCGGTTCCGGAGTTCCCGCGAAGAGGAGAGGACACTCTCCCGGGCGTGAGCGCGAATATCCCTCTCGATGAACGGTTCCGGAGCTCCCGCGAGGAGGACCGGACGCTCAACCGGGGGAGAAGCGCAGATATCCCGCTTGACGAGCGGTTCCGGAGCAGCGAAGAGGACAAGGACGAACTTACCCCCGGCCGGAGCACCCGGATCTCCTACGAGGAGCGCAAGTCCGGGAGAAGGACGCAGTAAAAAGGGGGTCACTCCTCTTCCCGGGATTCGAAGGCTGTCCTGATTTTCACGTGCTTTTTCTTTTTTGTGATAGAAAAACTGACCTCCGTTAAGTGTCCGGTAAAGACATCCTGACTCCGATTCAATAAGATAAGAATACTGTCGGGATGTAAAGAGGAAATACCCCCTCCGGTACAGCCCCGACGGGCACGATACCAGACATTCCACGGACCTTTTTTCCCAAGGATGAGATCTCCCCGTTATCCTCGACAGTCCGGCTTGTCCCCACCGGGTAATTTGTCTGTATTCTCCCATTCGGTGTCTCTGGATCCTTTTGTGGCATACGTGTCCCTCTCTGCCTGACCGGGTCTTTATTCAATGAACCGGCTGTAGTGTACCGGTCGGATCTGATCCGTCCTCCTCTTTTAAAGGGAGCGCAAATGCAGACAGGATCGCAATTATCGCCAGCCCCGCCAGCCACCAGAACGTACCCGCATATGCAGTAGTGACCTCCGCGATCCCGGATGTTTCCTGGACCTGGAGCCGATGCTGGATAATAACCGCAATTGCAGCCGAGCCAAAGGCCCCCCCGATAAGCTGGAAAATACGTGTCGCACTGCTCGCATGGGGAATTTGTTCCTGGTCAAGGCCCCGGTAGGCAGATACCATTACCGGGATAAGTACTCCCCCAAGGCCGATTCCTTCAACAAACAATGTCGCTGCAATGAGCAGGGGGCTTGTATCCGGCCCGGCAAAGGAAAAGGGTACGATCCCGATAATGACAACAACAAGAGAGGCCTGGACAAGTACCCGTGAATCAATGCGCTCGGTAAGTTTCCCGATCCAGCTCCGGGTCAGTAACATCCCGAGCCCTTCCGGGATCAGCCAGAGCCCGGCAAACAGGACATCGGCCCCCCGGACCTGTTGGAAATACAAAGGCAAAAGAAGCATGGCCCCGGCAGAAATTGCTCCGATAGCAAAAAGCAGAACACACGAAGCCGAAAAGGTCCTCGATTTGAACAAGCCGATGTCCAGCAGGGACCCTTTTTTTGCCGATGCCGCGTGGATAATGAACATGCCCAGGAGAACGATCCCGACGATTAAGGGAGTAATAACCATCAGCCAGAATGATTCCCCGCAGGAGCTCACTCGCGAAATGGCGTATACAAGAAGTGCAAGCGCCGGGGAGAGCAGGAGGATTCCCGTTATATCAAGGGTTTTATCACACTCTGAACTTTTATTTTCCGGCAGTTCATGCCAGGCAAGTACGAATGCCACGATACAAATCGGGATATTGATAAAGAAGATCCAGTGCCAGCCCAGGGTATGGACAATAATCCCGCCCAGCACCGGACCAAAGATTGGTGCAAACAATGCCGGCAGACTCATAAGAGACATGATCTGGCCGAGGTTTTTTCCTCCAGCGGCTTGTGCGGTCAGCGTCATGAGAATGGGGATAAGAAGACCCGCCCCAATCCCCTGGAAAATACGGGAAACGATCAGGCTGATGACATCCCAGGACAACGCTGACAGTACCGATCCGCACAGGAATACTCCAAGCGAAAACAGCCACATGCGTTTTCCACCATAACGGTTGACCGCCCAACCGGATACCGGGATGGTCATACTCATTGCAAGCAGGTAACCGGTAATCACCCACTGAATATCTGCCATGGTCGTGTGCAGGCTCGCGGTCAGCGTGTTGATTGCCACGTTTACCATCGTGGTGTCAAATAACGGGGCAAGACCGCCCACCAGGAGGATAATCGCAATTTTCAGTACTGCCGGATCGATATTTTCCCGGGATTTTACCGGGGTTTGTATCGGATTTGCCATCATAAAACCAGCCTGCATTCTTTTAAGAAACGCTGAGTATCTAATTATAAGAAACGTTAAGTTCCTTAAATATAAATAGATACTCAGGAAAACGAGATATACTCAATTTACATAACCTGAAATCATTCTTAAAAAGAGACGGAAAACCTCTATGCGCGGACAAAAAGCGGGTAGATCTCTGCAATCACATTCCCCGGGCGATGACGCGGAACCCCAGAAAGGAACGCGGCGCCGGGGTGAAGTACTCGAAGATGCAATACTCCTGGCCGCATGGGAAGAACTTTCCAAGGCCGGCTACACCCACATGACCATGGAAAGTGTTGCAGCCCGGGCAAAGACCAACAAGGCGGTGGTATACCGCCGCTGGCCAAATAAAGGCGCACTCGTAGTTGCGGCATTGAAAAAATACCTGCCCCGTCCGGATCTGGAAGTTCCGGATACCGGCAACCTCCGTACGGATATCCTTGTCCTGTTACAGAACGTGACACAGCCCCTGCAGACCATCGGGGCTGAAACCATCCACGGGCTGATGGTCGAGGTTCTCGATAATGAGAAGCTCGCATCGATTTTCAGGAAGTTACAATCAAGATGGTACCGATAAGATCACTATGACCCTGAGAACAATTCTCGAACACGCCCAGAATAGGGGTGAGGTTTCTCTTAAAACGATCAATCCGCGTATCCTTTCCCTGCCCATGGACCTGATACGCTACGAAATACTCATCCGTCACGAACCGGTATCAGATGCAAACCCTCAATGAAATTGTGGACGATATTTTCCTGCCGCTTATCCGTGCTAAAAGATAATGGGGTACCGGGTATACAGCCGAGATTGTATTCGGTACATCCACCATTCACTCCTCATATGTAACAACAGAGGCGGTGCACCGGAAAAAACCGGTTGACAAAAAAAGGATTAGTGTTCGTCGCAGCGGAGTACGCCGCCGTGACCGATGTCTTCCAGACTGTGCTCGTCGATCATGATCGTGACGAGCTCCGGGTCGATCCCGAGCGTGGAGACAAGGGTGTTGGTGAATTCCTTT